>Ga0187888_1000810_pt1 | contig 32710 bp, 21 predicted proteins | sample June2016WEW_7_40_FD_132987 | JGI IMG/M metagenome (GOLD analysis project Ga0187888, IMG submission 132987) | Peatland microbial communities from SPRUCE experiment site at the Marcell Experimental Forest, Minnesota, USA - June2016WEW_7_40 | ecosystem: Environmental > Terrestrial > Soil > Wetlands...
AATGGCAGATGATCTGCGCCACCCACAATCTGCTGAAGCTCTTCCGCTCGGGATGGAGTCCCCAAAGTGCCTGAAAGAGCTGACCCAACTTGGCGAGGTCCTCTTCCAGTCGGCTTGGCCGGGATCAAAGGCCCAACATCCGACTCAATGAGACCAAGGCCGGCAAAGGGTAAAGACTTGGAAACCTTATCTCCGACGGGCTCCTAGGCAAGCAAACCGTGTTACATCTTCCAGGATGACCTCCACCCACTTAACGCGGCGCATTGCCCAGGCTTCCGGCATTGTGATGGCCTGCGTGCTGGCCAGCCGCGTTCTGGGATTCCTCCGCGATTGGACCGTCGCCCACCAGATTGGCTCGAATGCCGTCACCGACGCGTATTACGCCGCTTTCACCCTGCCCGACTTCCTGAACTACCTGGTGGCAGGAGGCTCACTGAGCATTACCTTCATTCCGGTCTTCACCAAGTACATGGGAGAGAACCGCGAGGATGAAGGGTGGCACGTGTTCTCCACCGTGGTAACCTCCATGGGGATATTGTTGGCCGCCGTGGTGGTGGTGGGAGAAATCTACGCCCCGCAGCTCGTGAGACTGATCAATCCCGGCTTCAGTCCCGCCGAAAAAGCCCGCGTCATTTTCCTGACACGCTTGATGATGCCAGCGCAAATCTGCTTTTACCAGGGCAGCATCCTGAGCGCTGTCCAGTATGCCAAGGGACAGTTTGTGGTGCCCTCGCTGGCCCCCGTGGTTTATAACCTGGGGATCATCCTGGGCGGCGTGCTGCTTTCTCCGCAAATAGGGATTACCGGATTCGCGGTCGGCGTTTTGGCCGGAGCCTTGGCCGGCAATCTCTTGCTCCAGGTTTATGGCGCCAGTCGCGCCGGTGCACGCTTCTCACCCAACCTGGACATTCGCCATCCGGGGTTTTGGCTGTTCATCAAGCTCACCGTCCCCATCATGCTGGCGCTCTCGCTGGTGTTCACGGACGATTGGATTATCCGCTGGTTTGGCTCCTACCTGGTCCCCGCCTCGATCACCTGGCTGAGTTACGCCAAGACCTTGATGCGCGTCCCGCTGGGGGTGGTGGGTCAGGCGGTGGGCGTGGCGTCGTTTCCCTTTATGGCGCAGCTTTACTCGGAAGGCAAGCTGGAGGAATTAAACCGCACCCTGAATGCCACGATGAAGGGGCTGATCCTGCTGCTCATGCCGATTTCTGCGCTCACCATCGCCCAAGCGACGCCTCTGGTTTATCTCGTGTTCTCCCACACGCGCCTGCGCGCGAGTGATCTTCAAGCCACCGCCGCCACCTTGGCCGTGTTTTCTCTCGGCATGTTTGCCTGGGGCGCCCAGAATATCCTGGCGCGCGGCTTCTATGCGGCGCGCGACACGCTGACGCCCGCCATCGTCGGGACTGCCCTCACCTTCCTGAACCTGCCACTCTATTGGTGGCTGGTCCATCACTATCAGCATCTGGGATTAGCCCTGGCGAGCTCCGCCGGGATCATCGCGTACACGCTGCTGCTCTTTGGCCTGCTGAACCGCCGCACGAAGAATCCGGAATCAGCCGACATGGTCTGGTTCTTCCTCAAGATCACCACAGCATCGGTGATTGCCGCGGGAGTGTGCTTCAAGCTGACCCAAGCGCTGCAAATGCGCATTGGATGGCAAACCACTCTGCACGCGCTGGCAGTTTTGGTGATCGTGAGCTCGGTGGGATTCGTCATGACCGGCCTGCTCGCCAAACTGTTCCGCGTGCGCGAAATGGACTCCTACTTCGCGAAGCTTCGCCGATGAAATTCTCAGCGATCGTGTGATTGGGTGATCAGGGCACCGGGCGGGCGGTTCGTCGGGCCATCGGATGAATGCGTGACTCGAGGATTTGAAATTTGAGATTTGAAACTCGAAATGGGATTTAAGATTTGGAAATTGAAATTAGGGATTTGAAATTTGAGATTTGGGATTTGAGGTTTTCGAAGTCGCCAACTTGATTCAACCTACCTGCAATCCTACCTGCATTTGTCTTCGGCGGGGTTGAGGTATATGTTATCGGTCGGCCGGGAGATCGATTATGGAATATCCAGTTAAACGAGTTGGCCTGGCGGGTCCGACGAGGAAGACCCATGTGATTCGGAGAATCGGGCTTGCGAGTTGGCTTGCATGCTTTTGGGTGCTTTTGGGGGTTACCTGCTGCCGGGCGCAGGACAATTTGTCGCGCATGGAAGAGGTGATTCAATCTTACGTTTCGGGCAAGCAATTCATGGGCTCGGTGCTTGTCGCTCGCGGAGAGACCGTGGTGCTCGACAAGGGGTACGGGTTCGCGAATCTCGAATGGGACATTCCGAATTCGCCAACAACCAAGTTCCGGTTGGGCTCCATCACCAAGCAGTTCACGGCGGCCTGCATTCTGCTGCTGGAAGAACGGGGCAAGCTCAAAGTGGATGATCCGGTAAAGAAGTACATGCCCGATGCGCCCGCCGCATGGGACAAAGTGACAATCCTTAACGTGCTCACGCACACATCCGGCATCCCGAGTTTTACGGATTTTCCCGATTACGAATCCACCGAGGCCATTCCCACCACACCCGAAAAACTGGTGGCGCGGTTTCGCGACAAGCCGCTGGAATTCCAGCCCGGTGAGAAGTGGAAATACAGCAATTCCGGATACGTCTTGCTGGGGTATCTGATCGAGAAAATCAGCGGTGAGAGTTACGAGAAGTTTGTGCAGGAGAACATCTTCACCCCGTTGGGCATGAAAGATTCGGGTTACGATTCCAACTCCGCCATCATTCGTCATCGCGCGGCAGGATATTCGCCCGGTCCGAATGGGCCCCAGAACACAGGCTTTATTCACATGAGTATTCCCTTTGCCGCCGGCGCGCTATATTCCACAACCGAGGATTTGCTGCGTTGGGAACAGGGACTTTTCGGCGGGAAGGTGCTCTCGCCCGCGCCGCTGCAAAAGATGACCACGCCGTTTCAACACGACTATGCGTGCGGGCTTGGCGTGCGCATGGTGAACGGACACAAACTGATTGAACATGGGGGCGGGATCGAAGGTTTCAACACGCAATTGTCGTATTACACCGAAGACAAGCTAACGGTTGTTGTGCTGGGTAATTTAAATGGATCAGCGCCGAATGATATTGCGACGAAATTGGCAGCCTTGGCGCATGGCGAAAAGGTTGTCTTGGCTTCGGAGCGAAAAGAAATCGCCGTGCCGCCAAAGATTCTCGCTAAATACGTGGGCAGCTACGAATTACATCCGGACCTTGTTTTGGTGGTGACCCTCGAAAATGGCCAGCTTATGGCGCAGCCGACGGACCAGCCCAAAGCACCAATTTTTGCGGAGTCGGAGACGAAGTTCTTCCTGAAGGTTGTGGACGCACAAATCGAGTTTTTCAAAAACGAAAATGGCGAAGTCACCCACTTGGTGCTGCATCAAGGTGGGATGGACACCACGGGCGTCAAGAAATAGAGTGCCGGAATGCTCACACAAATCTACGTGTCGCCAAAAACCGATCTGCCCCAAGGCATCAGACCAAAGACACCAGACGTAGATTGAGCCAAAGGCATTTAGTAGGCATAGCGCTGACTTGACACGTCGGCTCTTATCCGGGTCATCTCTCCACGGTCGGCTGTGGCCAAGGCATGAAGTAGGTTGGTGCGAACACCCTCAGCCTTTTGGGTTTCTCCTCCGGCGCCGCCCCACGGCACACCCGTGTTTGAGTTTAGCCCTTTGGATTCTTACATTTTGACATTCATTTTCGGCACTTTTGCCCCGTATTATCCGCCGTTGGGCACCGAAGGGGCCGCCCACTCAGTTCACGCCATTGGTGCGGGAGGATCGCCAAGGCAATCTTTAACGCCTCGCAGCCTCCTATAGACTATGAAATCCCGCTGCATTTCTTACATACCATGGTAAGATTTACAGCGTCGAAGGTGGGTTTGCGTCCTTAATGAAGCCAGAACTGACAGGAACACGAGGCATTTTTTTCCCATCGTGTTGCCCACCATTGAGTCGTGGGGCAGTTTGATGCTGTAACGGCGGGTTTACCTCGCCAAATGCAGCGAAAACCCGTATTTTCAAGAGCTTGACCCACGACCACATTTTTGAATTGCTTGCGGTGATCTCAATCGGGGCGGAGTTTCTGGTAAACACCCAAATCTAAGGGGAATGTCTCTGTCCCCTCCGTACGTATAGGTTCCCCTCGCCTGAGCAGGCGCGAGCAATTTTGACCAGACGCCTGTGCAATATTGGACGGACAATAGAATCATGACGGGTTATTAAAGTAATGTCCGGTAGTGAGAAGGTATGGCCAAGTCCCTGTTGAATCGGAAGATGCAACTCGCGTTCGGCCCTGTAATTTCGGCCCAATCTTCGCGGGTTCGATTTCCTATCGCGGCATGGATTATGTGGAGTAAAATCGACTGAATGGTGCGGCAGACTCGCAATACACCATTGTGTTGCACGCTTCGGGGAGGTACGGGAGTTTTGGTCGGAGAATTGCAAAACGAGGAGCTTGGATTTCCATGCATGAATGGCAACGCAGTCCTAGGGCTATGGTAAACTTTAGGGACTTCAGCAAAGGGGAGAGGTTTTAGCCATGTTTGGCACTCTGGATACTTCTCATGAGGGCCGCAAACGCAGCGGCGTTGCCTTTGTCTGCGGCTTTCTCGCCGAATCGCTGGTGATTGGTGCGCTGGTTTTTCTTGGGATTTTGTTCCCTGAGGAATTACCGCTAGCCAATAAGCATTACCTATTGACATGGCTTTCTCCACCGACGCCACCGGTGGAGCGCGTCGTGGATCCTCCGCTCAAGGTAGTTCGGGTGTTCGTCCCGAAACTGAATCCACCCAAGAACCCTGAACTATCTGATGCCCCCGTGATCCACTTGGAAATTCCCAAGAATCGACCCACAATTACCGCTGCAGCTCCAAGTGTTCTAGGGCCCCCATTGCCGTCCCGACCAGTTGCCCAATCCAACCCGGCCCCCAAAGAGCAAATCGAAGTACGCACCGGCACTTTCGGTGGTGCACCGGAACCCGTCACCACGAAGCGACCGGCGGACCAGGTGCAGACGGGTGGGTTTGGGAGTCCGCAAGGACTGCCCGGCCGAGCGCAAGGTGATAGTCCCGGCAACGTCCCCAAGTTGGGATCCTTTGGGCTCCCTGACGGTCCCGGTGTCGGGAATGGGACCGGGGGGAGCCGTGGTATTCAGGGAGTGGTTGCCAGTGCTGGTTTTGGCAGCGGAGTAGCAGGCCCAGGTTATGGTCGCGGAGGTGTTGGGACCGGGGAGCCGAGAGTGACAACGGGGGGTTTCGCAACTGCCGCCCCGGTGGCGCCATCCCAGGCGGGAAAGCCTCCTGTGGCGCCGTCCACCGTTTTCCAGCCCGTAGAGGTATTCTCCAAGCCCACGCCGGCCTACACGGAGGAGGCACGCAACTTGGGAGTTCAAGGTGAGGTCGAGCTTTCCGTGGTCTTCCAAGCCAGCGGCGCGATAAAAGTGGTCGGCGTGGTCAGATCTCTGGGGCACGGGCTCGACCAGGCGGCGGTGCAGGCTGCCGCACAGATTCGATTCAAGCCAGCCCAACGCGACGGCAAGCCGGTGGATTTCCCGGCGACCTTGCGCATCCAGTTCCGGCTGGCCGGCCAATCCAGTTAGTCGGGGGGAAGACATGTCGACTCTTCGCATCGGACGCACCACTTGGTTACTTCTCGTCATTGTGCTTGCTACCCCGATGCTTTTGCCATTAGCGGGGCGTGACAAATCAAAGACCCCCAAGACAAATGAGCCACCGGAAGCTAGGGAAATCACCAACATCATCGATCACATTATCGCGAATGAGTGGCAAGCCCATACAAACCTCGTGGGTTACTCTCCTCGCATCGAGACGTACCTTCAGTATTATAAGCTGGAGCCTGAGCTAGGCGACGTCGCCACGAACGACGATTACTTTTTGGGCCGGTTGAAGTTCAGCGACAAGATCGACAATAAGGCGAAGGAAGCAACCTTCATTCCTGATACCACCGGAGAGTGGTTGCGTCGTCGCCCCGAGATGATAAGAGCGCACATCCAAGTGGACCAATTCGCCGTGGAAGCCCTGGGGGTGGATGAGAATAACTTTGATCGGAAGCACTACACCTTCGAGCCTGTCCGCTGGGAATACTTGGGTGACATCCGCTGCTTGGCCCTTGATGTCCATCCCCTCGACCCCAGGACCCCAGGAGCTTTTGAAGGGCGCATTTGGGTAGAGGATCATGACTACGCGATTGTTCGCTTGAACGGCACGCGAATCAATCCTCCCCGTTGGGATTTTTACGTCCACTTTGATTGCTGGCGCGAGAATCTTCGACCTGGATTGTGGCTGCCCGTCTACATTTTCAGCCAGGAAACGGATCGAGGCAAGCGACTCCGTTACAAGGCAGAGACCCGGTTGTGGGGCTACGACCTCACCGCCCATCCTCAGCAGCAAGAGTGGACCAACATCCTGGTGGAAGCGTCCGCGCCTGTTCGCGACAGCAGTGAAGTTGCGTCGGACTTGTCCCCCGTCGAGAGCGCCCGGCAGGTGACCATGGATGCCGAGCACAACGTGCTCGACCGGCTGGAAAAGGCACGGCTCATTGCACCGCCGGGGCCCGTGGATAAGGTGCTGGAAACGGTGGTCAACAACCTGGTGGCGACCAACCATCTCGACAATTTGCCTCCCGTCCACTGCCGAGTCATGTTGACGTCGACATTGGAATCGTTCAGTCTGGCCAATACGATTGTCCTCAGCCGTGGCCTTATCGATGTCCTGCCTGATGAGCCGAGCCTGGCCATGATTCTCGCTCAGGAACTCGCGCATATCGTTCTGGGACAAAAACTGGATACCAAGTACGCTTTCAACGACCGCATGCAGATTTCCGATGAGCAATTGCTCGCCAGGATGGACATTGCCCAGGATCGCAAAGCTGAAGCTGAAGCCGACGCCAAGGGAATTGAGCTCCTCAAGAATTCGCCCTACAAAGATAAACTGGGCCAAGCGGGTCTGTTTCTGCGGGCGGCCGCTGACGCCGCCCCGCATGTCCCCCTCCTCTTCGGGGCGCACCTCGGCAATGGGTTGACTGAGGGTAACAACAAAATGATCCGCATGGCGGCATTGATCGCCGACACCAGCGCTCCTGCGCTTAGCCTCAAGAGTCTGGACCAAATCGCTGCGCTGCCCCTGGGATCGCGCGTGCAAGTCAATGCCTGGGATGGATCCGTTGCCTTCACTACCCGGAAGGCGGTCCCGCTCGTTGATGCCAGTGAGAAGATGGCCTTCCGGGTTACCCCGGTAATTCCATACTTGCGATTTTACGCGCCGATGATCAAGGATGAATCGTCGGCTAAGAACCAGGGGCGCTGACGGGATCGTGGACCCGGACGGGAAGTTCCTTGGCGTGAGCTAAGGTTGGCGCCGATTACCCGGCCGGCCGATCAATGTGTCCTACTACTTTCCCACGCAAAAGGTCTTGAAGATGATATCGAGGACGTCGTCGGCGTAGGTGGCGCCGGTGATGAGGTCAAGAGGACGTAGCGCGTCGTACAAGTCCAACAGGAGCATTTCGTGGGGCGTTTGCTGCTGAGCAGCTTGGCGGGCCTTGGTCAGACCCGCGAGGGAATTCTTAATGAGCTGCTGGTGGCGCAGGTTGGTTATGAACGCACCTTCCGGTCCGATGTCGCGCGCCGGGGCTGCCAAGGCGAGAATCTTCTCCTTGAGTTCATGAATTCCCTCGCCCGTAAGCGCCGAGGTGCGGACGGTTGCGGGCGGGGTTGTTCCCGCATCCCCAATCCGTCCGGCTTCTTCAAGGAACCTAGCGGCGCCCTTTAGGGCGGCAGGTGCCGGGCTAAAGCCCGGCGCGACTTGAAAAGCTTTCGGTACCAAGTCCGACTTGTTTAGCGCAATGAGCAGCGAGCCCAAGGGACGCAATTTCTCGAGCAGCCGGGAATCATCCTCCGTCCATGGGCCCGAGGAATCAACTACCATCAGCCGCAGATCAGAATCGGCGATGGCGGAAAAGGTGCGCTCCACACCGATTTTCTCAACTTCGTCCAGAGCTTCGCGGACCCCTGCCGTGTCCACAAAGCGCAAGGGGATGCCGCCGAGGTTGGCCGTCTCGGCCACCAGGTCGCGCGTCGTTCCGGGGATGGGGGTCACGATGGCGCGCTCCTCATTCAGGAGGCGATTGAACAGGCTTGACTTGCCGACGTTGGGCCGTCCCACAATGGCGAGCGTCAGCCCTTCCCGCACGATGCGGCCGTACTCGTAGCCCTCTACGACTTTCTCCAGGTCGCTGCGGATGCGGTCGAGCCGGGTAAGAATCTCCTGCCACTCGATCACCGCCACGTCGTCTTCGGCGAAGTCGATTCCCGCTTCAAGACGGGCAATGAGATCGAGCAGCACTTGCTTGTGCGGCTTCAGACGCGTGGAGACGGAGCCCTCAAGTTGTTGGGCGGCGACGCGGGCTTGATAGAGGGTCTGCGACTCGATCAAATCGCGAACCGCTTCCGCCTGGGTCAGGTCAATGCGTCCGTTCAGGAAGGCGCGCAGGGTGAACTCACCCGGCTCCGCCGCGCGCGCGCCTTGCGCAAGGCAACTCTCCTCGAGGTACCCCAGGATGACCGGGGCACTGTGGCAGGAAATTTCCACGACGTCTTCCGCCGTGTAGGAATGCGGCGCGCGAAAGCAGGTCACCACCACCTGATCGAGCACCCGCCCCGAATCCACTTCCAAGAACGTCCCGAGGGTCGCATGTTGAGTTTCGAGCGGCAGGTTGGGCAGCTTGATCAGCCGAGTGGCGATCTCGATGGCGCGGGCGCCCGATAGACGCACCACCCCCAAACCGCCTCGGCCCGGAGGAGTAGAAATCGCGACGATGGTGTCATCGAAAACCATAAGATCGGGAGATCGGGTCATCGGTTCATCGGGTCATTGCAAGGCTGTCCGTGGTCAGTTGGCCGTTGTCAGAGGCTCCGGTCTGTCGATCAACTTCTATCACTTGCAACGGACTACGGACCACGGACAACGGACAGTTTTTCAACGATTCGATGACCCGATCTCCTGATTACTTGGCGGGATAAATCACGACTTTGCGCTCGGGGCCCATTCCTTCACTCTGGGTGCGGACCTTGGGCTGGTCTCTTAAGGCCATGTGGACGATGCGCCGCTCGCGGGGGTTCATGGGACTTAGCGTAAAGGGGTCGCCCGTATCGATCACCCGTTCTGCCGCCACCTGCGCCATCAGCCGCAACTCGTCCATCCGCGTTCGTCGCCAATCGTGGCAATCGAAAGCAATCCTCCGGAAATGATCCTCATCCAGCCGGATAGCTTTCAACACCACATATTCGAAAGCATGCAAGAGTGTGGCGTTCTTTTCGAGCAGCAGATCGGCATCGGGCCCGGAAAGATCCACGATGTATTCCGGCCCCTCAGGGTCATCCGCGCGGACAGCGGCCTTCCGAACCGAAAAAGTGAACTTAAAGGGGCCATGCTCCACGAACGTGTGGAGCACGGATTCGAGCGTGCTCAAGTATTTTTCGATGGTGTGTTCAACTGAACGATTGTCGACGTCCATATTTCAGCCCTTGGCCTCAGCGGGCTTGCGCGGCACGGGAAGAGAAGTTGACGGCGGCATGCGTTGATTAATGAAAACCTGTTGGAGAATTTGCACCACACTACTGGTCAGCCAGTAGAGGACCATGCCGCTGGCAAAGCGGTAGAACAAGAATCCCATAAAGATTGGCATGAACATCATCATGCGCGCTTGGGCAGGGTCGGCGGTCGCCATGGGTGTCATCCGCTGCAAGATGAACGAAGCGACCGTCATGAGAATCACTAAAACCGGAATGGAGAATCCCAGAACATTGAGCCGGTCGGGCGCGGAGAGGTCCTTGATCCACCATATCCATGGCGCGTGGCGAAGTTCAATGGCTAGGTCGAGCACACGGTAGAAACCGTAGAGGAAGGGCATCTGTAGGACCATGGGCAGACAGCCGCCGAGCGGATTGATGCCATGCTCGCTGTAAACCTTCATGACTTCTTCGTTCATCTTCTGTTTGCGCGGATCGTTGAACTTGTAATTCTTGTACTTGTCCTGGATGCCCTTGATAATCGGCCCAACCTTCTGCATTTCCTGGGCGGAACGAAGGCTCTTGAGCTTCAGCGGGAACATCGCCGTCGTGATGATGAGGGTCAGCAGGACAATGGCCCAGCCCCAATTGTGGATCCAGTGCTCGTCGATATATCGCAAGGCGATGAATAGAGGCTTGGCGACGATGCTGAACCAACCAAAGTCCACCAGGGAATCCAGGGGAGGATTTACGGACTTGAGCACATCCAAGGCCTTGGGCCCGACAAACAGGCGGAATTCCAGCGCCTTCGGCTGCGTTTCCGCCAGGGTGGCGGCGAGGGGTTTGGGTTTTTCTTTCTCGGTCCAATCGGGCGGGGACCACTCCTGCCGCGCCAGCTTGAGGGAGACCTGATCGGGCGCCTCGGGAAGGAAAACTTCGGCGAAGAATTTATCCTCGAGTCCTGCCAGTTGCAGCGGGCCGGGAATGCTGCGGTCCTCTTTCACTTTGCCTTGGGCGACAGTGGTGAGGTCGCCAATCGCACCGTAAACCCCCAGGCGGTAACTCTCGATGGCGGCGGAAGCGAGCGAGTGGTCGCCGAAGCCACCCGGCCAAGTGATCTCAACCGGTAGATTATTCTGGCCGTCAAAGACGCTAACCTCAGCCTTGGCGACGTAGTCCGCGCCGAAGAAAAACTGCTTCTTTGCTTGCACTTTGCCATCGCTGAATACGAAGGTCAACATGACGGGAGGGGAGAAGGCAGTCCCTGCGTGCGCCGGGGTGCCCTGCCCGAAGGGAGCAGAGTGCCCATAATCGGCTGTGGCGACATAAATCCCTTGGTTGACTTGCGCCTTGAGCGTGGAATTCGGCAGGTTCAAGCTCATGGGGTAACCCAGGCTTTCGCATGCCGGAGCGTTGACGGTATCAAGCAGTTGATCCTTCGCGTCGCGATAATTCTTCAACACCCAACTCTTGACAACCGCCCCCTGCGTAGAAAAGGTCACGCGGTAGAGCTTGCTTTCCACCACGATGTCTTCGGGCTGAGTGCCTTGCAGTACGGGCAGTGCCGCGGGTGCGGACGGTTTGGCGGCGGTCGAGGCTGCACCCGCAGTCGTCGCCTTGGGCGCTACCGGCTGGTCAACAGGAATAGTCGCCACCGCCGGCGCGGCTTTCTTTGGCTCCGGAGGCTGCTCCTTGACGACGTAGACGCGATAGAGAACAAGCATCACAATGGAGAGCGCGAAGGCGAGCATCAAGCGTTTTTCTTGGTCAAGGTTCACGGTAAAATCCAGGTGTCAGGTGCCAGGTGTCAGGATTTAGGATTCAGGATTTAGGATCTAGGGCCCGAGGCCGGGGGCCTTAATCCTAAATCCCAGATCCTAAATCCTGCTTTTCCGGCACCGGGTCGTAACCGTAACTGCCCCACGGCCGGCAACGAAGCAATCGCCCGATAGCTAGGCGGCCGCCCCTCCATACTCCCCATTTTTCAACCGCCTCGAAGGCGTAGGCTGAGCAGGAAGGGTGGAACCGGCAATTCGAGGGCAGCGCGGGTGAAAAACACGCTTGGTAAAAGCGGATCATTCCCAAAGCCAGAAGTTTCAAGATGCCCCCGGAGGTTACAGGGGACAGGTTACAGGGCACAGTGCACAGCATAGTGGTTTCGTCTTCCCTGTTCCCTGTAACCTGTAACCTGTCCCCTACGCCGGAGGTTGCTGGGGAAATAGCCGCAACAATTCCCGCTGGAGCGTGGTGAAGGAGACTTTCCCCACCGCCTCGCGAGGATTGACCAGGATGTCCCAGCCACCCGGAAGGTTCACTCGATTCAGCCGAAACACTTCGCGCACTCGCCGCCGCAGGCGATTGCGCAGCACAGCCTTCCCCACCCGCACCGGCGTGGTGATTCCCAAGCGTGAGTGTGGCAACCCATTGGGCCGGAAAAATACCGTGCATAGTGACGCGCTGCGGCGCTGCCCTTCGTCGTAAACCCGCCGAAACTCGTTTCGGCGTAGCAGCCGAAAAGTCTTGGGGAATGCTTGAGAGGTCAAACGAGCTCTTTAGGGAGTCAAGCGATGACGGCTCTTCTGACGGCGGCGCCGCAACACATTGCGCCCCCCCGGAGTTCTCATACGAATACGAAAGCCGTGCGTTTTTGCCCGGCGCCGGCGGTTGGGTTGAAAGGTTCGTTTCAAGACGCAATGCTCCCCGCTTGGATTTCCTGCGTTACACTCGAACATCTAAGATACATTGTGGGAACGATTTAAGTCAAGCCGGGGGAGTGATGGGTGTGAGTGATGGGGTGTGCACGTTAAAAGTGAAGGTGGATATCCCCTGGACGTAGCGTGGGCGTCTCGCCCGCTGGAGCGTGGGCATCCTGCCCGCGCGTTATTGGCGGGAGCGGGACGTTCCCGCCACAGCCGGCGAGACGCCCGATACATCGGGGCAGGCTGCCCGCGCTACAGTATTCCCCCGCCGATATTCATGAAGGATAGCAACCGTCCCTGCGTTCCTGACCCTGAAAGGGTCAATGGCTTACGGTGCCGCACCTGCCGCCCTATCCCGAACCGCTGGACCCCGGCAACGAAAAATTAGGGCGCGGCCACGCCGCGAAGGTTGTAAGCTGTGGGGCGGTTGGGACTCGAAACGATAATTGCGGCTCAAGGGTCACAACCAGGAAAGGAACTGGCTCTTCCATGCGGATGAAAATCCTGATTACCCTTCTCACTTTAGCTCTGTCCGGCGGTTCAACCCTTGCGCAACAGGCCTCACCACAAGTATCGCCCCAACCCAAGGTGACTGTTGATCCAATGATCCCGCCGCAACCCACGACCATGCCACTCTATCCGGGCGAAATCCCAAACTCCACGAACGCTCCGGACCAGGAGGAGACCCATTTGCAGTGGGGGCGGGAATTCACGCAGAAGGTTTCGCGGCCCACATTGGCGTGCTATCTGCCAGCTAAAATCAAAGCTGCCGGATCGGCAATCATCATTTTTCCCGGAGGGGGCTATATTGGTGAGGTCTATCAGTACGAGGGCACAAGTATCGCCGAGGCTTTCCGGGATCACGGGGTAGCGGCCTTCATTGTCAAATATCGCGTGCCCAGCGATGTCACGATGAAGGATAAGTCTATTGACCTCTCCAGGATGCGGAGCAGGCCATCAAGCAGGTGCACGAACACGCCCCGGAGTGGCAGGTCGATCCGGGCAAAGTCGGCATTATCGGCTTCTCTGCTGGGGGGCATCTTGCGTCAACCCTGGGGACCCATTTCGAAAAGAACTATCTCGGCGATGGGGCCACCGTAAATCTCCGCCCCGATTTCATGATTCTCGTTTATCCCGTCATCAGCATGACGGATAAACTCACCCACATGGGATCACGCGATGCCCTGCTCGGCGAGAATCCGAGTGCGGCGCAAGTTCAGGAGTTTTCAAACGAATTGCATGTTTCGGAGAGGACGCCGCCCACAATACTGTTGCACGCGAGCGATGATAGCTTGGTGGATGTGGATAACAGCGTTGTGTTCTACGAGGCCTTGCGCCGCCACCATGTATCGGCCCAAATGGTCCTGTATGGTCAGGGTGGACACGGGTTCTTCCCCATGTCGCGGGACGAGTGGATCCAGCAAGTGTACTATTGGATGGAACTAAACGGCTGGATGAGACGGTAGCCCGGTTTTCTCACGCCCACTTCTTCTCAGCCCATTCCCTAAATCCCGCCGCCGTCAGCCGCTTCAGCTCAGAAAGCGCCCCCGGGTCGGGTTGAGTCTTGAAGTTGAAGCACGTCTTTCCCTGCATACGTTTCTTAAGTGCCGGTGAAATCGTTTTGGTGAGGGTCGGGTTCATATAAAGCGGCATCAGGTGAAAGCTCACATATGCCTTGCCCAGGCGCACGCAGCCGAAGTACATGGGGTGTCCTTTATGCTGCGGCAGAGGCGATGGGCGCTTGGTGTGCAAGGTGTACTCAATGGGCGTATCCACCTTCACCGAAAGCCGCTGGGTATGCTTCCCAAACACGGATTTCAGTTCGGCAAATACCGCTTCAGAATCTGCATTCATGGCGCACTTTACCTCAATCTGGCCCACACCCTGAACCGCGGGGGATCCTACCCGCGTCGTCGCAGAAGATAAAAGCAGCGTCCCTCGGTTGCCGGTTGGGGTGGAAAGAAATCCTCCGCGCGATATCCCGCGGAGAGGTAGTGTTGAAAGATGCGGCGCGATTCCAGCCGCCAGCGGCGGGCCAGGGGCAAGGCTTGTGACCGCATCGCCTCGGTTTGAGCGGGAACCTCCACCAGCAAGCGGCGACGGGCGAGGTCCAGCCGAATCGCCCGGTTCTGCGGGAAGCCCTGAGCGTTCAGCCGAGTCTCATTCACGCGCGGCAGCGCCGGATCAAAATCCGGAGTCTCTCCGCGCAGCCGCTCTTCCACCCGGGCCGTCGCGATGCGCCAATTTGCCACCCAACGATCACTGGGCAGGCCCTTCTCCAAGGGGCTGGGAAAGCGGCCATAACAATCCGGCAAGTATTCTTCTCCCAGGGCGCCCAATCGCGAAATATTCAATCGCGCGTTCCGGCTTTGCAGCGGGTCGAATGTCCAACAGATGGACTTAATTCCACGCTCGAGGGCAACTTGGCGGTGAACCAGTTTCATCTTGAAGCCAAATCCCTGGTCCCGGTACTTCGCTTCCACCGCCATCATATGCGACCAATGAATCAAGCGACCGTGGTACATGCCGAGGAACGCGAAAATAAATCCCACCACCTTGCCATCGATGAGGGTTCCGATCAGAGCGCCCCCGTACTTTTGCGCCGCCGTCAGGACCTCGCAGGTGGCGCCTGACGTACCCCAAACGTGGGCCTGGACAGGTTCGCATTGGCGGTACTCCTCAACATTCTTCAGCAGCCTGACTTCGACTCGAGGCATCGGTGTCTCCACGGATTCTTGAGATTGAGAACTCAGTGCCCTGACTGTACAAGCCGGCAATAGGGATTGGCCACGGGGAACAGACCAACATGAATCGCGAGCTCGCCCATCCCGCCCGCGTCACTCCCTCATGTTCTCCTAAACTTGGCCAAACAGCTCGATCGACCCCGGTCCGAAGCCGGCGTATAGTGCCGCCTCCCAAATTATGCCGAATCGGTTCGTGCCGCAACCCCTTTTCCCCTCAATTGCTGGCTATCACACCGCAAGAACACTCATCATTTCTTCAGCCAGAAGCTCGCCGGCTATCGGCTGTGTCTCGCCACAATCCAAGCTTGTGATGCCTTGAGATCTTCTCAAGGGGGATGAACCTGATTGGTGCCACGGGGCTGCGACGATTCTGAGTCCGTGCGGGCCCTCGTTCGAGTCAGGTCCTCTGGGCGCGGGCTGCGAACGAGACATTCTGAGTTATCGCCAGATTGGAGGCGATTGTGACTTGACGTACCATTCCCAATTGACTACGCCTTTTTCCCAGACGTAACATCGAGGTGTGAAGACACACGAAAAACTCTCTTATCTCGGCTTCTTCCTTGCCATGATTTTCCTGTGTGTGGGACCGGCCCTGCAAGCGCAGGAATCTGAGAATTCGGTGGCGGATCAAGTGCAGGCGGATATTCAAGCCGGGCATCTGGATGCGGCGCTGGACAAAGCTCAGATCGCCGTGGGCCAGTATCCGCACTCGTCGGATCTCCAGCAACTTCTGGGAATAGCCCTCTTCAAAAAGGGGTTGAATCAGGACGCTCTTCTGGCCTTCCGACGGGCCATTGAGTGCGATCCCAGTGTCCCTCAAAACTATTTTGATGTGGCACTCGTGGACCTTGCCGACAACCGCTATCCCGACGCCGCAAAGAATCTCGAAACCTCTACGCGACTCGATCCTACGAACGCCGAGGCCCATTTGCTGCTAGGACGCGCCTACCACAACCAAAACCAGACCCTCCCCGCGATTGCGCAATTCCAGCAGGCGCTCGCTCTCAATTCAACCTTGCCGCTGGCGCATTATCACTTGGGGTTTGCCTACCAGAGCCTGGGGAAACTGGAGGCAGCGTTGGCGGAATACAATCAGGAAATTCAAATTAACCCCCGATATCCCGACGTCCGTTGGCTGGCGGGGAACATCGAGCTGAAGCACGGGAACCTGGCGGCGGCGAAGAAACTGTTTCGAGAGGGCGTTGAATTGAAGCCTCAGGCTTTTGAGCCTCATTACGGCTTGGGGCAAGTTGACATTGCGGAGAAGCACTTTGAAGAGGCCGAGGAAGAGCTGCTGACAGCCCTGCGATGTAACCCTCACAGGGTGGAAGTTCACTTCACTTTGGCTCGTGCCTATCAACAGTTGGGGAAGAAGGAAGCGGCCGAGCACGAATTCCATATTTGCGCCACAATGCATGCGCAGGAAGAGAATCGTTCCGGGATCGCGGGCGCAACTTCCCATCCGTAAGTGTGCTGGTCGGGGCAATCGGGGCTTTAGACTCTGGGTGATAACTCGATATGAAGCGACACGCGCCAATCTTCGTGTTAGTGGTCGGCATCGGGATCGCGGCGGCAGGCCTCACACTCCGCGCGTTTTCCGGACGCGCCGCACAAGCCTCTGCGAGCTCATCGGAAATCCCCGTTCATAAATCGGCGGCAACGCCCACCGGCAGCGGCCAGCACGACGAATTTGTAGAGGTCGCCGCGAAATCGGGAATTACTTTCACGTTGACCAGCGGCGGCCCCGAAAAACGCACTATCATCGAGGCCAAGGGCGGCGGCGGGATCGCGTGGATTGATTACGATAACGACGGCTTCCCCGACCTCTTCCTCGTGAACGGCTCGACGTACGAACACTGGAAAAATGGCGACAGCCCGCGCTCGCGCCTATATCACAACAATCGCGACGGAACCTTTACGGACGTGAGCGAACATTCCGGCCTCGCCCACACCGGCTGGGGGATGGGTGTTTGCGTGGGTGACTACGACAATGATGGATTCGACGATCTCTACGTCACGTATTACGGCGGGAACGTCCTCTACCGCAACAACGGCGATGGCTCTTTCACCGACGTAACCCAGAAGGCTGGCGTGCGCGGGGGCGGCTGGGGCATGGGCTGCGGGTTCGGGGATTATGATAACGACGGGCACCTGGATCTTTACGTTGCCAACTACCTCGACGTGGATATCCTCAAGCTTGGCGGTTTGGGCAGCGCGCCGAATTGCACCTACCGCGGCATCGCGACGTTTTGCGGGCCGCGTGGCATGACGGGGGGACGCGATATCCTCTTCCACAATAATGGCGACGGAACCTTCACGGATGTGACCGATCGCGCGGGCATCGACACGGGGAGGTATTACGGTCTGGGTGTGGTGTGGTGCGACTATGACCGCGATGGGCGGCCCGACATTTACGTGGCCAACGATTCCACTCCCAGCTCCCTCTACCACAATAACGGTGACGGCACTTTCACCGACGTTGGCGTCGAGGCCGGCGTGGCTTATAGCAGCGAAGGCCTGGAGCAGGCGGGCATGGGAACGGACTTCGCCGACTATGACAACGACGGATGGGGAGACTTGGTCAAGGGCAACTTCTCTGACGATAGTAAGAACCTGTACCACAACAATGGCGATGGTAGCTTCACCGATGTTGCGTATCGAGCCGGCTTGGGCGACGTAGGGTGGCTCTTCACCACTTTCGGCGCCAAGTTCCTTGATTATGATAACGACGGATGGAAGGATATTATGTTGGCGAATGGCCAGACTTTTCCCCAAATTGACCGCTATCAGACCGGCATCACGTACGCAGAGCGGAATCTGCTGTTTCACAATCGCGGGGACGGGAAGTTTGACGAGGTGGGATTGCAATCAGGAACGGGGTTTGCCCTTCGCAAGGTGGGTCGGGGATTGGCCACGGCCGATTACGACAATGATGGAGACCTCGAAATCATGGTCTCAAGTATGAACAGCTCGCCGGAGCTGCTGCGGCACGTTCACAAAAACCCCAACCACTCGATCCTGGTAAAGACCGTTGGCACAAAGAGCAACCGTGACGGCATCGGTGCCGAGGTCAAGGTGACCGCCGGCAACCTCACTCAGTTCGACACCGTGCGAAGTGGAGGGAGTTATCTTTCTTCGAGTGATCTGCGCCTGCACTTCGGCCTGGGACTCCGGACTGGCATCGACCGCGTCGAGGTGCGCTGGCCCAGTGGCCAAATCGATACAGTGGTGAATCCCCCTCTCGACCATGTTCTGGTAATCAAGGAAGGCCAAGGCTTGGTGGCCTTGAGACATTTCGCAAAGCCAAGAGGCGCGGCGCACTAGGCAGCCGCAAGTGTCGAGACAACAGGAGCGCCGACTGACCCATTGCAGCCATACTCTCTCCCATATTACAAGTATTTATCAATTTCCATATTTCGTATGTGGGATTACGTAGCTTCCCAGTATCTTCTTGACGTCAAACAGGTATCATATTCATTTTAAATGAAATCTGTTAAGCAGAAAATCTGGTCTATGGCCCATGTTTTGCTTAGGCATGAGCTTCAGGCACGTCGTCGGAGTCTCAGCGGACAAGAACCGCTTGAGATTCCCTTGAGGCTTCTGGGAATCAAGGGTGATGGCGCTTATAATAGATGCAGTTCTACTTGCTGGAGCTATAGCTTTTTTGGTATTTAGCAGGCTGCTGGGCCAGCATACCTCTACACAAGAGACATATTGCCGACCGGCACGCTTGATGTTACCTATAAATAGAATCGATTGGACTTTCTTTAGGTCAGAGTTTCATAATAGCAAGCCCGTTCGAGTCTCGCCCAAGATTTCACATTCGCTGTAACCTCTACTCCCGGCTTGCTGCTCGCACAGGGTTATTTAGAAAATTGTATTCCCGGCCCGCAGGGAAATGCCATTGGCAATTATTTTCAACAACTTAAATAAGCACTAAGAGCTCGATGACATCCAAGGGGAGGAACACTAATGTTAAAGTGGACCCGAAGTAGCTGGCAAGTCTTTATCCTCGTCCTGGTTTCGCTGTGCTGGTTGGCGCCGAGCGCGCAAGCGCAAGTAAGAGGGACGTTCACCGGTTTGGTGACAGATCCCACGGGCGCGGTCGTTCCCAATGCGACGGTGACGGCGACCAATGAAGGTACCGGTGTGGCCACGCCACGCCCAACCAATGGCGAGGGCTTCTACACGATCCCCGACCTGCAACCCGGCTTCTACACGTTGCGGGCGGAGGCTCAGGGTTTCAAAACCTTCGTCAACGCCCACGTTGAGTTGACCGTGGGTTACACCCAGCGGGTGAACTTCAAACTGGAGGTCGGCGCGGTGACCCAATCGGTCACGGTTGAGGGCCAGGCCCCCATGGTTGATACCGAAACCGACCGCTTGTCGGAATTGGTGACCGCCCGACAGGTTGCCAACCTTCCCCTGAACGGTCGTAACGTGTTCCAGATGATCCAACTGGCGCCGGGCGCGATCAATACCACGGGCGTCGATTTGGAACCTGGGAATCGCGGTTTCACTACCGTGGTCAACGGCGCGCGTGTGAACATGAACGGCTATTTTATGGACGGAGTCTCGGATAAAGGCTTGAGCGGTGGGAGTAACACCCAGCCCTCCGTTGATACGGTGGAGGAGTTCCGTGTGGACACGGAAGTCATTTCGGCTGAATACGGAAGCTCCGTGGGGTCCATCACGACGATCGTGACCAAGACGGGAACCAACGACCTGCATGGGGACGCTTACGAGTACATTCGGAATGACAAGCTTGATGCGACAGATTACTTTTCGGAACCGGTAAAAAACCCGTTCCGCATGAATCAGTTCGGCGGCACCCTCGGCGGGCCGATCAAGAAGAATCGCTGGTTCTTCTTTGGTTCGTACGAGGGCGAGCGCACGCGCGTAAGCGTGCCGGAACAGGAAGTGGTTGAGACCCCGGCGTTTCGCAGCTTTGTTGAGCAATATGCCCCGAACTCGGTGGCGGCTCTGCTTTATAAGAATTTCGCGGGCCCCACGCCCACCAACGGCATATTGGGGCTTAACGATTACATCGCCAGCAGCGGGTATTGCACTGGGTTAAGCGCCGCTTGCCTGAGCGCCTACCCTTACAATATCGATCCCACGAGCGTTTTCGGCCAAGCTATCCTGGCCAATCCTGACTTACCCACCTTTGGGGCCGTCAACGCCTCGGCGAAAGCGGAATCGAAGGACCAGTTCTACAACGGCAACCAGTTCTCCGGGAAGATCGACTGGCAGGGTGACCATGATAAGGTCTTCGGCCGGTACTTCTTTGACCGTTACGCCGACCCCCTCTACTCGCCGGCGACCAACGGTGGCGCTGCCGGCGCCTTTACGGCGCTTCGCGGCTTCGCCAGCCCCGAGCACTTTGATTACCCGCAATTGGCCCTCGGCTGGTCGCACACGTTCAGCCCCAACGTGCTGAATGAGTACCACATGGGATGGAACCGCAACGTCACGGATATAGGCCAGACCAGCGCCGGCGTCCCGACCATCGCGATCGACACCGGGGAGATTCAGTTCGGCGGCTACCAAGGATACCCGCAAATCTTTCACGAGGAAGTGTTCCATTTCTCTGACATCGTCACCTATACCCATGGACGGCACACGCTGAAGTTTGGCGGTGAAATCTCCCGCAACTATGAGAACAGCGAGTTCAATGTCGGTCGCCCCTCTTACGAATTCACTGACTCCCTGGGGTTTGCGGCCGGGACCGTCGAGGACGTGGCCGCCGGGGTTTCTCCCGGCACCATTGACCCCGCAACAGGAAATTCCATGGGCGGGGCGCACTTGGCAAGCAACATTCGCGCTTGGCGGAACATCGCCACCGGGCTTTTCATCAATGATGACCTCAAGGTTACCCCTCGCTTCACGCTGACATTGGGACTTCGCTACGATCTCTACACCCGGCACACCGAGAAATACCACCAGGCGACCGTATTTAATCTGCCCACCGGAGGCAATTTGACGGATCGACTGCGGACGGATAATTGCTACGTGGATGTTCCCGGTGGGGTCGGCGACAACGGGAATCCCTGCAACGGCGGGTTCGCAGCCACTACCGGCGCCTTGACCACTGGCGCTCACCATGACTTCGGTCCGCGGCTGGGTTTTGCCTGGGATGTGTTCGGCGACGGCAAGACCTCGCTGCGCGGCGGTTTTGGAGTTTCTTACAATGGGGAGATCTACAATCCTCTTTCCAACTCCCGCTGGGATCCCCCATTCTATTCGTTTGACTTGGCGTTCTGCGGAACCGGCAACAGTGTTGGCGCCGGCTACACGGACTCCTGCATCTTTGGCCCTCAAGACGGATCTGCTCCCTCGTATACGGGAGCGCCCTCTAACATCGGCCACGGGCCGGCCGGAGCTACCGGTAATGCTTTTGCCGGTAACATCAGTGGCTGGAATCCGTATAACGCCAACGCCGCGTTCCTGACGGGCGTGGTATTTCCCGGCTTCCGTGACCCCTACGTTTATGGCTCGCACTTTGGCATTGAACGCCAACTTCCCGGCAACTCGGTGTTAAAGGTCTCCTGGGTGGGAACCTTTGGCCACAAATTGTATCGCTCGGAAGACATCAACCGGGTGTTCGGCGGCACCGTCTCGCTGTCTGGTTCGGGACCCTCGAACGAAGGAGAATGCTCTCTGTTTGGCCCTTACCGCGTCAACTGCCTCTTCGGGCGCATCCGTACCTGGGAGAATTCCGTCAACTCCAACTACGAGGGTCTGCAAACGGTGTTTGAGAAGCGCATGAGCCACGGCGTGGAATGGCACGCCAATTACATATGGTCCCACTCCCTGGATGCGCGCTCCACCTGGCACAGTGGCGCCACCACCGCCAGCGGTGCGGCGGAGGGCTTCAGTATGGACCAGGCCCTCCCCGGCCTCGATTACGGCAACTCTACCTTTGACGTTCGCCACTCCTTTACCAACAGCTTTGTATGGCAGATGCCCTGGTACCAAACTCAACAGGGACTCGTTGGCCACCTCTTGGGCGGCTGGGGAGTGAACAACATCCTCAACTTGCACTCCGGTTTCCCCTGGGAACCCTATTGCAGCAACTCCAGCTTCCCCAGCGGAACCTGCGACTACAACCAGGATGGCGTATCCAACGATCGGCCCAACCTCCCCCCCGGCCTCACAGCCTCGACTTCTCGAAGCGCCTTTGAAGGCGGCGCCGGGCACCTGACCGCAAGTGTCTTCACGGATTGCAGTGTTTCGCCGGGCCCGAGCTGCGCGAACTACGCTGGACCCTTTGATGGTAATATGGGCCGCAACGCCTTACGCGGCCCTTCGTATTTCGATATTGACCTCTCCTTCTTTAAGAACATTAAAGCTACGGAGAAGGTTAACTTGCAGTTCCGCGCCGAGGCGTTTAACATCGCCAATCGCGTCAACCTCTATCTTCCCAACATGCGGCTGGGACAAGACGCCAGCCAGTTTGGTGATTCCTCACAGGCGTACCCGGCACGGCAGATCCAGTTCGCATTGAAGTTGATGTTCTAACCCAAGCGCGTGTCGCCCCGCCGCCGAATGACGGGGCCGGCAAACGCCCATCCGCTTGCAAGGGCCGGGATAATTCCCGGCCCTTTTTGTTGCTACTGTCAACCGGAATACTCACACGAAGGTGCGTTCAGATTGGTACAGATAAGAGGTTCCTCAACACGCGCGACTCAAGATTCAGCCACATTTCTGTTCACTTAGCGATGTCCCTGAACAAGGGTTCTGATTGCGGGCGAAGCCCGCCGAGTGCCTGGTGATCTTCGCCCAAAGAGCAGGCTCAGAATGACATCGTGTAGTAGCGTGGCTGATGGGAACAAAAAGGGGTCACTGGGGGAATTGTCCAGCGTATTGGTGGCAGAGCGTCGGGCTGATCTGGCAGGTTTTTTGGAAATACTGGCGGGCTTCTTCCGACTGGTTCTGTTTTCGCGCCAGCAAGGCGAGATTCAGATACGCCGCGGCATAGCCGGGATTCAGCGCCACGGCTTGCTTGTAAGCCTCCCGCGCCTTGTCCGGTTCTCCCGTCTGTTCGTAAGAAATCCCCTGATAGTTATAGAGCGCCGGGTCGTGCGAACCGACGGCGAGGGCTTGGCGGAAGTGCGGCATGGCTTCCCGATATTTCCCCAATTTCGCCAGGATGATGGCGTAGTCGACGTGTCCCTCAGCGAGTTCCGGGTGTTCCTTCACCACCTGCGCCAGTTCCGGTTCGGCCTTTGCCGGAAGGTTTTGCCGCCAATAAACCTTCGCCAGCGCCAGGCGCGCCAGGAAGTCGCTCGGGTTCAAGTGCAGCGCCAGCTCGAGGGACTCCGCGGCCGGCTTGTCCTGCCTCAACATGAAGTGCGCCCGGCCGAGCCCCAACAATGCTTGGTCGAAAGTGGGATTCAGTGACAAAGCCTTGCCGAACTCCGGCAGCGCCTGCTGCGGCTTGGCCCACGCCAGGAAATTCTCGCCCCGCTCGAAAGGCACGACGTACAAGGCCGGCTCGGTCTTTTCCAGGCCCGCCAGCAGGTCCTCCGCCTGCGGGTATTTTCCCATCCGGCGGAGGTCAGAAGCGCGCAGAATGTTATGGAGTGTCTCAATCTTGTCCTTGGGGTCGGCGCGGTTCGAATCATTCTGCGTGGCAGCAGAGGATTCGAAACTCACATAGCCGAGAGAGCGTAAGCGTTCCACCGTTACCGGGTCAGCCTGTGCAGGCGTGGACGGAGCCCGCCCTGAGTACCTCCACTCGACGTCTTCCAACTTTTCGCGCAGCGAGGCCGCCAGGGATGCATTCGTCGTTGCCAGGTTGTGGCGCTCCCCAGGGTCGCGTTGCAAATCGTACAGCTCCCGTCGCGGGGCATCAATGTAGGCGAAATGCGCATTCACGAGACCGCGCAATTCGTGCCAGCCAAACGAATCGCGGGGATAGTAAGACTCTGCATACACGGATGCGTCCTCGCCGGACGGGGCGGACGACAGGGCCTGAAGCAAGGAACGGCCTTGGAAGCTCCGGGTTTCGGCCGGGGAAATTCCGCAGAGCTGCGCGATTGTCGGGGCCACATCCACGGTGCCCACGGGCTGAGTGATGACACGGGGTACGGGACCACGGGATTCGGGGGACCCCGAGTCCCGACCCCCGAGTCCCGTGCTCCCGTGAGGGGTTCCCTCCTGCAACTTCACAATCAATGGGACGCGCAGCGTGGCGTTGTAAATGAAGAATCCATGCTCATCCTCACCGTGCTCTCCCAGTGACTCACCGTGGTCGCTGAGCAGCAGCACCGCCATGGCCTTGAAGCGCTGCAACTCTTTCAACCGCGCGAAGACACGGCCCACCTGCGCGTCATCGAAAGCAATCTCCCCGTCGTAGGGGTGGCTCGCGTATTGGCTCAGGTAGGGCTCGGGCGGCCGGTACGGGCTGTGCGGGTCGTAAAGGTGCAACCACACAAAGAACGGGGCACCGCCCTGTTGGTCGAGCCATGCCAGCAATCGATCAACCGTGCGGTCACCACGCCGCCTGACGAGAAAGATGTCGTTTGAGCGGCCCGGCTCAAGCCCCAGATCGTCGTCATAAACATCGAAGCCACGGTTCAATCCCCACATGGAATTGAGCGCGTAGGAGCTAACGAAAGCCGCGGTGCGGTACCCCTTGCGGTGCAGCATCTCCGCCAGGGTCGGGATGTTGACGGGAAGCCCCGACGAAGTAAAGTCGCGAACGCTGTTGAACATCGGATAAGTTCCCGTCAGGATCACCGCGTGGGAGGGAAGAGTAATGGGGGCTTGCGCGTAAGCATTTTCAAACTGCACACCCGCGGCGGCCAGCCCGTCCATTGCCGGGGTTTCCACGTGCGCATCTCCATAGCAGCCCACGTGGTCAGCACGCACCGTGTCAACGGTAATCAGAAGAACGGAAGGGGATTGAGAGGCGGGCGCTGGATTGGGGGCTTCGCCCGAGACAACCCACAACACCCCGATGGCGAAAACCGCGGCCGTTTGAAACAGAACGGCCTTCAACTGTGCCGAGAGAAACGTCATCCCAATCTAAGTATAACCCTTACCCAATTTGAGCGTATTGGCTTTCAGCGATCTCCCCACTGCCTGCTTCCTACTTCTCCCCGAGGTCCGCCAGCATTTTCTTGATGGCGGGAGCCTGTGGGGCCGAAGGATTGATTTGCAGATAGGTCTGGAGTTGAACCTTGGCGGCCACATAATCGTGCCGCTGCAAATAGAGATTGGCCAGTTGCAGGTGGGCGGGCGCCATGTCCTGCGGGTCAAGCGTGCAAGCTTTCTTCAGTAGGGATTCCGCTTTTTCCGTCTCGTGCAGCTTATAGTACACGGAGCCGAGGAAAAAATTCCCGACAGCCGATTGTGGTGAGCGCTGCAAGCCTTGGTCCAGTTGATCGACCGCGCTGCGAAATTGGCCTTCTTCGTAAAGCACATGCCCAAGATTAATGTATGCTTCGCCATCGTCCGGATTGACTTCCCGAGCCTTCGCGAAGGCCTCGTTCGCCTTGGCATGGTTCCCGCGCTGCTCATAAAGTGTCCCCATATTGTTCAGAGCGGGGTAGAAGTTCGGATCGATCTCCAGAGCTTTTTGATAACGCTCCAGGGCAGCCTGGCTATTCCCTTTTTGCTGCTCCTTATTTCCCTTGTCGTATTCCTTGACGGCCTTGGGGTCGAACGGCGGCAAAGGATGTTTGGCGCTGACCTCGCGTTTGCTATTGCTGCCTGCGACCATCGGCCCGGCGGTGACTGCTTGCTTCTCTGCGGGCTCAAGCACCACCATCACTTGCCCGCGGGGCTGCTCGATATTATCCAGTCGCGTGGACCCGCGGAAAGGCTTGTATCCCTCGGCTTCTACGACGACGGCGTATGTGCCGTTTGTTAGCCCCGTGAACACATAGGTCCCGTTCGAGTCAGAATAAGCGTCACCGGCGGGAATGTCTCCATCAGCGAGCAGGTGGACGAGCACCGCCTGAGGTTGGCCCTGAGAGTTCGTGACACGACCTGATACGATACCCCCGGATTGGGCATAGGATGGCGGGGCAAGGCAAGCAAGCGCCAGAAAGAAAGCGGCAAGGAACAATACGCCGGGCAAATCGTTAGTGCGCCGCCGCGGGGATTCGATCCTGGAGGGCTCTGGCCTCATGGCTGCTCCTTCCCTGTCTTCTTCCTGAAATCAATCGCGTCTCGCAAGTGGCAGTGGGAGATGGAAGAACAGGATTATTCTACTGCCACGATGTTTCCGCCACAAGTAAGGACGCGAGTGGGTCCTGAAGTTGCAAGGGTATCCTGCCCGTGTGGAGTCATGGCCAAGATGGCCCTGCCACATAATCCCACCACCCGCGCGTGGGCCGTTTCGGCTTAGGGGGTGTGAAGGGATTGGGCGCGCGCGAATTCTTTCTCCGCGTCGGCCGTGCGGCCCAAGGCCTGATACGCACGACCCAGGTTGTAGTGCGCCTTGGCGAATTCCGGGGCGACCGCCACGGCATGCTCAAGGGCGTGGACCGCCTCGTCGTTGCGATGAAGGTACAGGTCAAGTTCACCGAGCGCTTCGAGGGCCGGCGCATAATCCGGATTGATTTGCGCAGCCTGTTCAAAGTGGTGCATCCCCTCTTGCACGTGGTTTTGTTTGACTTCTAGTGCCCCAAGGTTATAAGCCGCGGCGAAATTCGTGGGGTCCAGTTCCAGGGTGCGTTGAAAGGATGCCGCGGCCCCATTCATGTCGCTGGTTTGAAGTTGCGCGAGGCCCAGGTAATACGTGGCCAGGGCGAATTTGGGGTCCAATTCGATCGCCGCCTTGAAGCGATCCATGGCGTGGGGATAGTCCTTGAGGCGGTAGTAGTCGAGCGCCTGGAGGTAGCGGATGGGCAGCGAAGAGGGCTCAATCTGCTCCGCTTGGTGAAGCTTTTCGAGCGACTCCGTGTAGCGCTTGTGTTGGCCGTCCGCCATCGCATCGGAAAAAAGATCGTAAACCTGAATGCGGTCTTTAGGATCAGGCAGCGCCTTGCCGCTGGAATCGGAAAATGTGCCACTGGCAATAGCCACATAGCCGAGCGAGCGCAACCTGTCCGCCAGCGCCGGGTCTGTGGGCTCGGATTCCTTGGCGCCCCCGCCCGAAGCCGGCGTGTAACGGCGCTCCAGGGTCTGCAAGCGGTCGCGCATTTCGTGGGACAACGCTTGCTTTCCTGGGAGCAGATTTTTGGTTTCGTGGGGATCCGCGCGCGTGTCGTAAAGCTCCGGGCGCGGCGCTTCGATGTATTTCAGTCCATCGGATTCGAGCGCGCGCAACTGGCTCCAATGAAAATGGAGCAGGGGCAGATAGGTTTCTGCGTACAAATTGGAAGCGCTGGGCGATGGCTTCCCCAGGATATCACTCAGGAGACTGCGGCCCTGGACGCTGGGCGGGATAGGCAGTTGTAGCGCCTGGAGCACCGTAGGCATCACATCCACCAGCGACGCTTCTTTCTCAATTCGCCTCGCACTTACTCCCGGCACTTTTACTAAAAGGGGCACGTGGAGCGTGGAGTTGTAAACAAAGAATCCGTGCGTCTTTTCCCCGTGTTCGCCCAGGCCTTCGCCATGATCCCCTGCTACCACCAATACCGCCGACTCATACACTCCCAGATCCTTCAGCAGCGCGATCAGTCTTCCCACTTGAGCATCGTCAAAGGCAATCTCTCCGTCGTAAGGTCGGCCTCGGTAGCGGGTGGCATAGGGCTCAGGAGGAGTGTAGGGGTAGTGGGCGTCGTAGAGGTGTACCCAGAGTAAAAACGGCCGCCGGGGGTTGGCCTTAAGCCATCCCAGCGCGTTGTCAACCACTTGGTCGCCGCTGCGCTTGACCATATCCAGACTGGTTTCGTCCAGGCGCGCAAGGTCAAAGTGATCGAAGTAGGTATCGAAGCCTTGATTCAAGCCGAAGCGCGAGTCCAGGACGGCCGCGCCCAAGAAGGCGGCAGTCGAGTAGCCGTGGTCATGGAGAACTTTGGCCAGGGTGATCGTGGAGGCCGGCACCTTGTTTCCGCTGAAGTCATGCACACCGGTGGCCATGGGAAAACTCCCCGTGAACAGCGCGGTGTGGGCGGGCAGAGTAATGGGCACCGGAGTGAAAGCGTGGGTAAAGCGTGCGGCGGACAGGGCCAACGCGTCGAGGTTAGGTGTCTCGATGGCGAGATCACCGTAGCAACCCAGGTGGTCGGCACGCAGCGTATCGATAGTGATCACCACCATATCGGCCGGGTTGCCCTGCGCCCCCGAACTGGGCAGCGCGGCCGTAACACCCAAGAAAACCAAGGCGGAAAGCACACTAGCAGGAAAGTGAGGTCTGAGAAAGAAAGTGGTCAACGTTTGAGCATTTTTTGCCGGTGTTGGCGGATCCGTTTTGAGCCCTCCCCGACGCAGCCTGAGACGGAATTCCAATATTCCCCCCTGCGACGATTATATCCATGTATTAAACGGCAAGAACCTCCTTTTTGAAATCCGTTGTGCTGTGTCTCGCCACAATCCAATCTGCATCAGGGAAAGTGCATAGTCGGTGAGATCTACTGGCTTGAATGAAGCCGGTAATTGCTAGTTTTCCTATGAAAGCGCCTCCTGTGGGGAGACAACTCAGACCTTGCAGTTCACGTTCTCTCATACGCTTCGCGCAACAGCGGCTTCAATGTTTCAAGATCGCGCCGGGCAGCGGCCATCACTTCATCATCTTTATCTCGTGACAAGGCGATTCCCTGATCGTCGGACACGCCGGGAATCTGGTACTCAACGTGAAGGGAAATGGGGCCGTGGAAGCCACCCTCGGCAGTCATTCGCAATAGGTCCTTGAATTTACACATCCCCTCGCCTAACGGACACGTGGTTTCCCGCCAACCTTCCGCCTCGGTCTTCTTCCAATAAAAGTCCTTAACCGCCATCATCTTCATGCGCGGCATAACGAGATTGGCAGCGATTCTCCAGCCTTGCGCCCCACCTTCCGCGGCGGCGTTCTCGAGATCATAGTAATACCCCACCCACTTTGGGTCCAAAGTATCGATCACTGGGGCGATATCCCAGGTCTGGCCCCCGATGTAGCCGGCGTGATTATGAAAACCCACCTGGACCCCGTACTTCTCTGCCACCTTCACTAATCCACGAAATTGATTGCAGGCCTCGTCACGTTCCTTGCGAACATCGACGAACTTGTAGTGATAGTACCCCGGCTTAATAAAAGGAATGGAAAGTTTGGCGGCGGTACTCAGGATGGGCGCTGCGGTAGGGTCGTCACCGCGCACAAGCTCCGTGGTGAGCATTGGGACTTCCAAGCCTTCTGCGCGAATCGCCGCGACCGCCTTGGGGAGGTCTTCCGCCGCGCGTTGCGGCATGACGTGCCCACCGCTCCGAACCGTCAGATCGATTCCTCCGAAGCCCGCGCGCTTGGCGCTCTCGGCCAACTCCTGCCAAGTCAACTGAGGGACCGGTTTCGAGAATAGGCAAAGGGTACCCCGAAAAGGTCCGGGAACATACGGGAGAGGACCCGGGCTGGCGGAAATAACTCGAACACCCACCAAAGTTGCTGCGGACGATCCTTGCAGAAACGCGCGCCTCGAGAGCCCTGTCCCCATATCCTCTTCCTTCCGCCGCATCAGATAAGCCTGCAAACGGCTTCCGTTGTGGCATGGCCATCCTGGCCATGTCCTAACACGCGCGGGACGCCCGCGCCACCGCTCGTGACATGCCATCTTGGCCATGCATCAACACGGGTAGGAGGCCCGTGCCATCCCTCTGCTTTATAACACCGCGCCGATGCCGAGGCCATTCAGGTGAGAAGTATCCATGGTGCCATCCGTGACGTGAAAGATGCCCGGAAAACGCTTCTCCCAACCCTCGTTGGCAGCGGGTACGAACTGCCGTGAATTGGCTTCAATCGCTTTGACCCCCGGCACGTGCGCGGCGAGACTGGCGGATTGAATCAGGGAAGCGCCGGGGCAAGTGAGGTCCTGCACGCACAGGAACATTTTGTTTTTCTCCATAACCGGAACGAGGATCATCATCGTACTCTGCCCTTTGCACGCTTTCAAGGCTGCGCCTGTGTAACCCATTTCGCGCGAGAGCATCAGGGCATGAAGATCGGTCAAGGACTCATCGATGACCACGGGCTTCAGTTTTGCCGCCTCAAACATCACATTCTGCCGGTGGGTGTCAAGATCGCGGGCGGTGGGCTGCTCGACGTATTGAATCCGGGCAAATCCCCCGGGCGACTTCTCTTTCACCAGGTGCAGGAAATCGACGAGATACTGAACGTCTGGGCAGCGCTCATTGAAGTCCAGAGAGTAAACCCAATCGGTGATGCCGCGTTTCCCCTCCGTTTCTGTCGCGACCCGGTCAACGCTGAGCACGCGCTCGGAGTCCCATTTCAAGTCGTCGCCGTCCAACTTGATTTTGAAATGGGTCAGACCGTTGTAGTTGATCCACTCGGGAAGCGTCTCCGGCAAGCCGTCGTTCACGCGGTGCTTGATGTCGGAGTCCACCAGCGGATCGATGGCGGAAACCAGGTGGTAAAGGGGCATTCGCGGTATAGGTTCTTTCAGAATGTACTTGTCCGGGTATTCTCCTTTGTATTCCTGCCCCACATAGTACGAGAGGTCGTGATTCATGAACTCGGGTCCATAGGTGTGGTAACAGTTTAAGCCCTGGAGTTTGCCGTAGGCATCGTGGACCGCGGCGTCAAAGGCGCTCGCGGTTACCAGCGTGCAAAGCTTGGGGATAGGCTCAGCCAGCTTTGACTCCTGCGTGATTTGTTCGGCGGCCTTTAAATACTGGGGTTCCAGCGCCCAATTGAGGTCAATGGGATGGCCATATTCTCGATAGCTTCCGGTCAGGGTGGAGATGCGCCTGGCCAGGGCTTTCATGGCCCCTTGGGTGGTGTCATAGGAAAGGACCCGGGAGGGAAACGACCAGGTGTTCGCGAGCGGCATCTCACCGAAGCCCTTCGCGGCCTTGCCACCGTGGGAACTGACGGCGCAGTTCACATTCAAAATAGTGATCTGGGAGGTCACCGTACCCCCGAATTTGATGGGGACGCGGTAGTTGTAATCCTTGAATTCGATGCTCACATCTTCAATGCGGATGTCAGTGTTTCTTGCCACACTCGCCTTAAGAATTGCTGGACTGCATGCCAAGCCGGCGGTCATGGATTTGAGAAATGTGCGCCGTTCGACTTTCCCCATGGTGGCCTCTCTTTCTCGCTTCAACCTTCAGAGGACGCGGATGATAACGGCATCCCGGCACAAGTCTATCGAGACATTTCCCCCATGGCAAATTGAAGCGGAGAGCCGCCCTTCTTCTATCTGTCGGATTGAGGTCCTCAGGCGTTTGCACACTTAGTGAACCGCTTTTCGGGCTGCAGGGCATCCTCAGGCTTGTCCGAGGTAGCCAGACTTCGGCAGGTTTCATTCCGGGCAAAGCTGAAGGGTGGGCAGGGTCTCTCTCGCCTGGAATCAGCGCTTAGAGAGACCCTGCTCTTGACATCTTCGACGACTAGAATATGAACTTCGCGGCTACTTGGCCTACACGGGCACCCTGCGCACTGAACGCCCCTCCAAAAGAAGAAGGTCCGGGGACGATGTCGCCAGATATTCCTCCAACGAACTGGGTGTGGTTGAAGGCGTTAAAGAACTCTCCACGAAACTCCAGCTTCAACTTTTCTGTCAACTTCACATCCTTCAGAAGGGCCAGGTTCCAGTTGTTGAGTCCTGGCCCAAGAAAGAATCGCCGGCTGGCGTTGCCTTGTTGCCCGAGAGCTTCCTTGGTGAAAAGCGCGGGGTTGAAATAGGGGTTGACGAGAGTGTTGGTCGTAGGGTCAAGGTATTGCTTTCGCGGATTACGGTTCACGTAAATATTGCTGGGGAGACGGTTGGGCTCGTCCGTGGCGCCTGCTTGCGGTGAGTTGCTCGTACTGCCCAGCAGCGAGTTGTCATCGGACTCAACGATTTGGACCGGAGTTCCGTTGGTGAAAGTGGTTATCCCCGAGACCTTCCAGCCTCGGATCCCCCGATTGTTCGAATGGAAGAGCTTGTCGAAGGGCAGTTCGTACGTGTAGCTGGCAGAGAAATTGTTGGGCATATCGAACACGGAGAGGGCTTCAAACTGATGACTGTTGCCGTTGAGTACCACCTGGTCGCCAAAGCCGGATCCATTATCCATGGACTTGCTGTAGGTATATGCGAGCAGGATTTGCAAACGTCCCGCCGTTTTGCGTAGGGAGACTTGCAAGGCGTGGTAGTCAGAGTTTCCGGCGTCCAGGTAATACCCGTTGTCGCCAAAGATGGCGCCCCCCGTGGTCGGGTTAATCGAATTGAACGGCCCGCGAACGGTCAGGGCTCCCCCACTCGCCGGGTAAAAGACTCCGGTTTCACCATAGGGTCCGCAGGTGGCGGTGTTAGGCATTACTGAAGCCGCGGTGCTCAGGCTTTGGCAAAGCGCCGGGTTGGCAGGATTATTTTGGGCATCGAGAATAAGGTGGTGGCCGAAGGTTCCCACGTAGCTCACCGTCAGCAGTGTGTTCGCCTGGAGTTGCCGTTGGATCGATGTGGTTGGAACTAAAACTTGGCCGCGGCTGGAATCATAAATTGGCCAGAGAGCGACTGGAGAGGGTCTATTTTCAATAAGGCTAATCCGGAGTCTTTGGCTCGCTGGAACCATAATGTGGCC
>Ga0187888_1000818_pt1 | contig 32589 bp, 23 predicted proteins | sample June2016WEW_7_40_FD_132987 | JGI IMG/M metagenome (GOLD analysis project Ga0187888, IMG submission 132987) | Peatland microbial communities from SPRUCE experiment site at the Marcell Experimental Forest, Minnesota, USA - June2016WEW_7_40 | ecosystem: Environmental > Terrestrial > Soil > Wetlands...
AAGCGATCATCGGTGAAGGACAGCCAGTCGCCGCCTTTGGTGTACTCACCTTCGTTGATGATGTCCAGGCCGGTCTGGCGCTGCCGCTCGACGAGTTGCCGCACGGCCGCTTCTCCCGTCAGTCCTTCGGGTGCTGGCAGACTGCCTACGTGCGTGGTCAGAATCTTGTGCGTGCTCCGCTGCATGGATCGATTATACGGGCGCGAAACTGCCAAATCGCGATGGGTACTTGCAGGGGATTCTCTTCAGCTTTCCGGAAACGATGCCCTTCTCGGTTGCCGATCCTTGCCAATCGGCGATTTCGTCCGATTGCTCCGGGCCGTGCCGCGCTCAGGCTGAAATCTAAGTGTAGGGTGTGAGTTAGGAGAGGGAGAGTGAAACCGGGAAGCAACCGTCGCACACAGGGTACGGTTAGATTTCAGGTCCACGCTGCCTGGCTTGCGCCAAGCGGCGCCACGCGTGACAGAATGACAAATTCGCACGCGAATCGCGGGTCAGCTTTCGTGGGACGCCCCGGACTGGCAGCCTGCGGTTGTGCGGTGGTAAATGAACGAACTAACGGAAGTACTCGATCCTTACAACAGCTTGGAGTGGAACTTCCTGACAGAACTTCTTTACTTCACCGTGTCGATCCGCTCAATGGAAACGTGAATCAGCTTCACTGGGTCCAAAGGTTTCTCACCGTGGACCGGCATTCGGCTAATCTTCGAAACGACATCCAGTCCCGCGACTACTTCTCCGAAGATGGTGTACTTTTCATCCCAGCTCGGAATCGGCTGAGCCGTGATGAAGAACTGGCATCCGCCACTATCGGGATTACCAGTGTTCGCCATAGCCAAGCGCCCTGGCCCAGAGAAACGCAGCCCAGGCAGGAATTCGTCACTGACGGTCACCCCGCAATTGTGAGTGCTGGTAGCGGTGGGATCTCCGGACTGAATCGCTTCTCCAGGAACCACCCGATGAAAAGTGATGTTGTCATAGAGCGGACGCCGGACCATCGCCCCCGTCTTGGGGTCGCGCCAGGGTTTGGTCCCCTGCGCCAAAGCGACAAAATTTGCGACCGTGCGCGGGGTGTATTTTTCGTACAACCGGGCTGTGATGTTGCCCTCGCTCGTGTTGAAGATCGCATACAGTCCCGGTTTCAAAGCTGGCGGATTCTGGGCGTAGCCGAGCGAGATGAAAAGGACTGTGAAGAGAGTTAACGCGATGCACCGCGTTTGACATGAACGTACCATAAGGAGCCTGGGGATCGGATTCTTTTTTATTGCAGCACTAACGGCCCCCTTTCGTCGAGGTTTGGGGCGGGAATTCGTTTGCCGTGTCCGCTATCCCTCTTTCGTTCGAGAACCATGTCAGACCGAAACCGCAGCGGAGCCGACCAACCAACATGAGGGAGTTCCGTTCGGTTCCACGATGGTTCCTCGTTGATTCCGATGTAAGTTATTGATATAAGGGAGTAGTTCCGCTGGTTCCGCTTCATGGATCAGCGATGCTGAAGTCATTGCTGTCTCGCCGGGCGGAGCGCGAGTTTTTGCGTGTAATTGGCAATGCCAATTCCGCGGTCAGCCGACTAGCGGAGCCACTCGTCGCGCCACTCCTCACGGGCGGCGCGATGCACGGCAGCAATCGCTTCGTCAATCCGTTGAATGGCGCGGTTGCGCCACGCTCTGGCGGCGGGGTTGTCTTCCTCCCGTTCGATATCGCGTTTGGCGCTAAACAGAAATCCGGCGATGGCTCGGAAGCGGCCGGCCCGATCCGGGTAGGTGTCAACCGCCGGGTTGTCTTCGAGATCCTTACGGTCCCAGCGGGCTGCCATGTCAATTTCATGGATCGCCTCCCGGACATGGCGTGCCGACTCATCCAGATCGTGTCTGACGTTGCGGAACTCGGGCCAGTCCATCAAGCGTTCGGCGCGGCGCAGGTCGGTGCGGGCATGCAGGTATGCCGGATGCCGTCCGGGCACATCGCCGAAAGCGGCGGGAGCAGCAACAAGAAATGCAATGGCAAGAGCTGAAAATCCGATTATGGTTCGTGTCATTGAGCGGTCCTTTTCAAAACTCCGACTCTTACAACGTATCCTTCGGAAGTTGAATGGTTCATCCTTATAGCCTGTAAACGCATTTTCCGCGCCGGAGTCTCGCAAGAAGTCCATTAAAGTCCGCTCACGCGAGCCGTTTAGCACATAAGCCAGCACTTGGCGAACCTAGTTGCCCCGCCGTGTTGACTTCCGATCTACAACCCTTGACGCGAATGAGCTTGGTTTCTGTTACGTTGCTTGCCCGGCGCTGCAGTCCGAATGACCTACCTCGTACATCTGCGGGACGGACTGAGTGCCGCTTGACTGATACCGATCGAATCATAACGTCAACTCCCTCCAAATGAGACTCCTCGGTCGCTTTGCTTTGCAGATGACCCTCTCGTTGTAAACTAACCCGTTGGAGGGTACACCGATGATGCTCAAATCAGCGCCGAGTTTCAAGCTCCTCATATTTCTCTGGGTGTACGGAACGCTGGCATCAGCAGCCGAACGGTCTTTCGCTACCTGGAGCCAATACCTGGGTGGTGCGGATTCTTCGCAGTACTCATCCCTCAAGCAGATCAACAAATCGAACGTTAAACAGCTCGAGGTTGTCTGGACGTACGAAACTGGACCAGGAACGTATACCTTCGATCCTGTTGTGGTCGACGGGGTCATGTACGTGTTGGCGCAAAGTAATTCCGTTGTGGCGCTCGATGCCGCTACTGGGAAGCAGTTGTGGATTCATCCCAACATGGGCGCTGTCGGCACCCGGGGGATGAACTACTGGGAAAACAAAGACAGGTCGGACCGGCGGCTTTTCTTTATCAACGCCGGATTCCTCACGGCCATCGACGCCCGCACGGGCCAGACCATCAACAGTTTCGGCGACAACGGTCGCACGGATCTGCGAATCGGACTCGACCGCGATCCCGGCCGTGCTCTTCAAACCAGCAATCCCGGCCGCATCTTCGAAAACCTGATCATCACGCCTCTGCCTGCCGGCAACGCCACTTACGATTCGACACCCGCTGATATTCACGCCTACGATGTCCTCACCGGTAAGCTGGTGTGGACGTTTCATGTAGTCCCACGTCCCGGTGAGTTTGGATACGACACGTGGCCTCCGGATGCCTGGAAAACGGTGGGCGGCGTTCACAACTGGAATGAGATGACCGTCGATGAGAAGCGCGGCATCGCTTACTTCCCGCTGGGCACCGCTCGATTCGATTTTTATGGAGCGAATCGCAAGGGCGACGACCTGTTTGGGAATTCGCTCCTCGCGCTGGACGCGCGAACCGGCAAGCGGCTGTGGCACTTTCAGTTGGTTCACCATGATCTATGGGATTACGATCTTCCGGTCGCACCGAAACTGCTCACCGTCAAACACAATGGAAAGAATGTGGACGTGGTGGCCCAGGCTACGAAGTTCGGTTTCCTGTTTGTCTTCGATCGGGTGACGGGTGAGCCTTTGTGGCCCATTGAGGAGCGTCCGGTGCCGCAATCCGACGTTGCCGGTGAATGGAGTTCGCCCACCCAACCTTACCCCACCAAGCCTCCGGCATTCGCCCGCCAGTCGTTCACCGAAAAGGACATCAATCCTTTTGCAACGGAAGCGGAGCAGGCGGCGATTCGCGAACTGTTGCGTAATTCGCGCAACGAAGGATTGTTCACGCCGCCGAGCTTGCGCGGCTCAATTTCAACGCCGGGTCACAATGGCGGCGCCAACTGGGGCATGGTCGCCGTGAATCCCACGAAGGGATTCTTGTACGTCATCACGAAAGAGCATCCCACGCTCGACAAGTTGGTTCTGCCAGGGCAGGGCCGCCGGCCAGGGGGGCAATCGACAGGCCCGGAGCCCGCGGCACGCCCTGCTCCTGTACCGGTGACCCCTCCCGCGCCGTCGGCGGATGGCTTCATTCGATATGCCTCACCGGTCAACTTCATGACACAGAGCGGCGGGCTTTCTGCGATGGGCCCGCCTTGGTCAAATCTCACCGCCTACGATCTCAACTCCGGCACGATCCGATGGCAAGTTCCCAACGGTGGAGTCCTGGCGCTGGAGAAAGAGGGTCATAACGGCACTGGCGCCAGGGCTCCTCGCGGAGGACCCGTGGTGACGGCGGGTGGCCTGATCTTCGCCGCCACAGCGTCAGATCACAAGGTTCGGGCCTACGACGAGGACACAGGCAAGGTTCTCTGGGAGTACGAGTTGCCGACTGGTTCGGATGGTGTTCCCGCAGTCTATGAGGTTGGCGGGCGCGAGTATATAGCGTTTTGTGTGGCGGCTGGAGATGGTCTGAACCTGGGAGGCAGGCGAGACACCCCAAGCGCCCCGCCGCCCAATGCGTACGTGGTCTTCTCGTTGCCAAATAAATGAGACAGATGCCAGTTCAATGGGTTCGATACAAAGGACCGCGACAAAGTGGATAGTTTCTGGGTGGGCGACCAGCCGTCCACAATCGCCTTACTGTGCAACATGGGCCGCCGAGCCAGAAGATGCGCGAACTGTCGTGTGATACGGTCGGCGGCCGGCTCCCCGAAGTCTGTGCCCCTGGGTCTCCGCAAACCGTTGGAGTGGCTCCCTCCCACGCGCTAGGATTGAATCGTGTTTGAGCGCGCCTTTATTGTGCGAATCGCGTTGATCACCATGCTTGGAAACCTGAGTGCACAGGTTGTCCCTGTCTCGCCTCCGAAGCCCCCACTCGGACTGCCACCAGTCATCTGGCCTGCCGACAACCCATACTCGGCGCCGCGAGTGGAATTGGGCTGGTACTTGTTCTTCGATTCTCGTCTTTCGGCTAACGGAAGAGTCTCCTGCGCCACTTGCCACCCGCCCGAGCACGCTTTTGCGGGTGGCGAGCCTCCTCCGCTCGGCGTCACGGGCAAGCCGCTCCGAAGGCGGGTGCCCACGGTGATTAATCGAGCCTACGGGAGAAGCCAGTTCTACGATGGACGCGCAGCGACGCTGGAAGCACAGACCCTTGGTCCGATCACAGCCCCGGACGAGATGGGTACAACGCCCCAGGCCGCAGCCGAAGCCATAGCCAAGATCGCAGGTTACGCACCGCTGTTCGAGCGCGCCTTCGGCGGCACGCAGATCAGTTTTGACCGCATTACGAAGGCGATCGCGTCTTTTGAACGGACGATTCTTTCCGGCAATTCGCCTTACGACCGCTTCCTAAGCGGGGACAAGAACGCGCTGAGTCCGAAGGCCAAGCGGGGCCTCCAGATCTTCGAACGCTCGGGAGAATGCTCGGAATGTCACAACGGCTACAACCTCACCAATGAGAAGTTTGCCAGCTTGGGCATTGGTCCGGATCAGAAGCCACCCGACCTTGGCCTGGCCGGAATCACCGGAAAACGCAGCGACGAAGGGAAGTTCAAAGTGCCGACGCTTCGAGAGGTAGAGCACACCGGTCCTTACATGCACGACGGACGGGAGAAAACGCTGGACGACGTGCTGGAGTTCTATCGGAAAGGCGGCCAGCCAAGTCCGCGCCTCGATTCGCGCATTGCGCCCTTTTTTCTCGATGCTCCGGCAAAGGCGGACTTGATCGCTTTTCTTGAGTCGCTCAGCGGCGAAGGCTGGCAGCAAATCAAAGCGCCAGAGAGCTTTCCATAAGTCGCGGCGCGGCTCTCTACCTTATCTTTTCCCAAACTTGAAACGCCGGCCGAGGATCATCTTTACCAGCAAATGATCGGTGCCGCCGGTCAGGCCAATGCCCGTACCGAAGTTGAATTCCCAATTGGGGCCGAGATTCAGGTCGATGGCCGGATAGATCGCCTGCAACTGGTCGCGCAACGGGTCGAAGCCAGTGATGGACCCCAGATCGCTGTAATACTCGAAGCCGGCACTGACCCTCTTCGTGACGTCGTAACTCACCTTCGCGTCGGGAGCGAATGTGACTCCTTTGCTCACACTCAGCCCGTGGAAGGAGCGGTCCACCGCCGGATTGAAGGCGAGGTACCAGCGGCCCAGTTGCTTGTCGACGATGGGCCGGATCTCCCAGGTCCAGGAATCGGGAGAGTAGGAGCGGCGTTGGTAGCCGATCTCGGTGGAAAGGCTTACGTTCACGGGCCAGTGCCACTCCTCTGGAATGCGGACGCGCGGGCGAATATGGTCTCCCACCCATTGGTAGCCCTCACCGGTCCGATAGCTCATGAAAATATAGAACCCGGTTTCAAACCAACTCGTGAAGCCTTGCGTGATCTCGATGGTCTCATGCAGCGCGTGGTTGTCAGGACGGACTCCATCCACTTCTGTCTTTGATCCCTCGAAGGTGAAGTTGGAGTGCAGCTCCACCATGGTGCGTGCGGGCGGGACCATCTCGCTCCCATACACCTGCACTTCATAGTTGCCTTGAGCGCGGAGGGAGGCAGCGGGCAGTAAGAACAACAGTAATGCCATTAGGACGCGCACTGGGTGGACGAATGGGAGCATGAAGATCAATGAAATCCCGGCTGTGGTGGATGGCACACCATCACCGCCGCCTGCCGAGTACGTCGACATTTGGCACTCGCTTGTGACTCCGCGGGAGCGCGTCGAACGCAGACCACTCCGTTCTGTCGGCTCTTTATTTGGAAGCCCACTCAACGTCCGTATCTTTAGCACGATACACTCCGCCCATGCCGCCGCACCGATGGGCGCAAGGATTTCATAAGGTCCCAGACGAGTCCCGGCGGTAAGAGCCATGGGTGTTGAACAATTTTACTCCCGGAGGCATCTTCACATCCTGGTTAACGCGCAACCCTTCCATTGAGAATCCGGTCCCGGATTTTCACCGCCCGATCGCCGATGGTCCGCAATCTCTTCTGCCCGTCCGGCTCGCCAGCCGATTATCGCCGAAGGCTGCGAGCAGTTTGATGAGCGCGACTCAAGCGCGATCAACACTTCTCGTTAGTACCCGGATTCAAATCCCTGGCTTACTAGCCGGCGGACACCGTGACCTGCGCAATCCCAGTGAAGTTCAAGTCCTCTCGACCGCACCAACCCCCTCAAAGGCAGTGCAGGAGACAGCTATACTAAATCCCAAACAAGAGCGACTATATCGAAGCGGAGGCGATCAATCGGAGTGGCTGTCGGACAGAATCTGCCGGTAGCGGACCCTGGCGTGTTCCGTTCAGCTGCGGACTCTTGGTGGCTGCCTAGCGTTGCCTGTCGTTCAGGGCGTACACTGAGACTTTCAATCAGTAGCATCACCTTGAGGACTATGTGAATCTTATCTTCCGCCAGACGTGTGTGCGAATTGGGTGCCGGCTTAATGAAAACAATTACTTGGCGAGAAACGGCGTCAACACGCCTGGTACACCGTCTCCAAAGCACCGGACCCATCGGCCAAACATGGCTCCTGAGAAGCACCTCCGACGATACCAAGTGCCACATCCACAATCGTCCGGCCGGGCTGTCAGAAAAAACAGGAAGGCGAATAAGGTGAGGACTTCTCGGCGGCGATTTCCATTGTGCTCCTCGAATGGGAGCACGAGCGGCCTTCTCCGTGTCGTCGACAAGACCGTTAGAGGGGTTCCTCAACGCTACGGCGCCGATCCATTGGCCCCGCGACATCTCAACAAGGGCGTGATACGGCCATGTAACCGCGACTGAGGTGGATCACCCTACGATAGGAGATCGGAAGCGGAAATTGTTGTCCTCGGATGTTTGGCAAAGGCGAGCGCTCGAGAATTAAATACCAACATCCGGCGACATTATTCGAACGTTTTCAGAACTCCAGGCGCCCTTGGAATGCAATCATCCGGGGAGAGCTGTCTCCGCCTAACCCAACCCCCAGCAATCCCGTCGGCGGCGAAGTCGGGTAGCTGAGCGCTCCGAATCCGGTCTGCGTGGAAGGTTTGCCCGGAATTCCCGCGTATACCAGATTCGGAAGTCCGAAGTTCGGGTGGTTGAAGACGTTGAAGAATTGACCGTCGATGCGTAGCTTCACACGTTCCGTCAACTGAAACCACTTGGTGAGGTAAAGGTCGCTCCAGAGGAAATCGGGACCGCGCAATGCGTTCCGGCCAAGATTGCCGAATTGGCAGTTGGTTGGGCTGTCGCCGCCGGCACACGCGCCGGTGCTTGGATCGACGGCCGAAACAAACGCGTCCGGGTTGAGCCACTGGATCGTTCCCGGTTGAGTCAGGCCAGGGATTGGATTGTGTTCGTACAGCGGTACGCCGGGAACCACACTGGCGTACTGCGGGCCGCCGCCCTGAACGATGCCGTTTCCGTTGGCCGAATACGGCGTGCTCAAGACTGAAAATGGCAAGCCACTATGCCAAAACGCGGTGCCTGAGACCTGCCATCCGTTCAGTGCTCGAGCCAGCATGGGATTCCCGAACTTGATCGGCAACTGATAAACGTACTGCGCCGTCAAGTTGTCTCGCACGTCGTAGTCGCAGGGGCCGTATTGGCGGCCAAGCTCACCCGGCAGTGGTGAAAGGATCGCGCCGGAGGCGAACGGGAGGAATCCGCCGTTTGAGACCGTGTCCATGCAATGGCTCCAGGTATAGTTGGCCTGAACTTGCAATCCATGGCCGAGTCGCTTCTCAGCCGTTAACTGAAGACCGTTGTAGTGGCTGTTCGCACCGGTGTTCAACTGCGTCACCGCGCCGAAGCGGGGATCGACGGGCTTCCCGTAAGGGAACGGCGCAAAGCAGCCCTCGCAGACTGTTTGATAACCGTTCACCTGTGTTTGGTAAGGCTGGTTGACTGCACGCGTTCCGACGTACTGTGCTCGCAGATGAATGGAATTGCCGATTTGGTGTTCCAGGGCAAAGCTCCACTGCATGAAATAAGGCGCATGGAGCTTGCCATCCGGAACAGCAGTAATCGAAATCGGCGGAAGGCAGGTGTTCGGATTCGCTAGCGGGGAGGCGCAGGAAAGCTCGCCTTTCGGGAAGCTGGAGACGTATTGCCGGTTAGCGGCTGCTGTCGCATCGATAGCGCTGTTCGGAACTCCGGGAGCGATCGCTGTTCCGCCAACCGTTCCAAGCAGCCCGCCCTGGAATGTATTGGAATAAGGAGGATTCACGCCCACGAGATCGACCACGCTGCCGGGCAAGATATCGCTGAACAGTCCGAATCCGGTCCGCAGAACCGTGTGCGGCGCGAACTGCCAGGCGATCGCGGTCCTAGGTTGAAGGATGGCCAACGGCGTTGAAGCAAACACGTTCGGCAGATGCGTCTGGATGACTTGGTCCAGCGGTTGATTCACATCGTGAGAAATGGAATCGAACGACCCGTCGAGGCGCGCCACGGCATCATGAGGATTCAGGGGATTTGAATTGTACGTGTCGCGGATGCCGAAGGTCCAGGTCAATGTGCGAGTAATCTTCCAGGTGTCCTGCGCATAAAAGTCCAGGTTGAGGAAGTTGTAGGGCTGCGAATCAGCCAGCGGGAAGGTTTCCGAAGCCGTCGATGCGACACCATAGATGAATTGCGGCAGGGTCGTGTAGGTGACCAGCGGGACCACACCTTCACCGAAATCGTAATCGTTCAGGCGTAAGATCCGGGCGTTGGTTCCGAAGCGGAATTCGTGCGAGCCCACCGTCCAGGCGAGATTGTCGTTGATGAAGAAACGCGTGGCGCGACGGCCCTGCACCCACGTATTGTCGAGCCCTCCGAGCGGGCTGAACGGCGCATTGGCGCCACTGCCCTGGAGGACGATTGGAAACGCCGCCAGCGTTTTCTCGAAGTCAGCCGGCCCGAACAGGCTTGAATACCACGAGAACGCTGGATTGAAGTAGTTCACCAGGTGTCCGGAGAACACATGCGTGTAGCCGGCAGCGAATGAGTAAAGGGGTTGCGAAGAGATGGCGTTGAACAGCGGATTGATCGGGTCGGTGTAGGCATCCGCCAGTCCGGTGTCGGACTGAAACCGGAGCCAGGCCATGTTGTTCGTGTCGATGTTGTAGTCGATGCGAGCCGTTTGCACCTGCTCGTGATCATCGCTCGAGTGCGAAATGCTCTGCCGGTTCGCGCAACCGTCGCCATTCGGAGGATTTCCTCCGGCAGCGCTCCCATCACTGTTGAATGGACAGCCGAGAACCACGAGCGGAGTCCCCGTGGTTTTGCCGTAAAGCGAAAAGAGCTTTTGGTAGAACGGCACGAGCTGGGGCGCTGGCAGATACGTCGATCCGGTTATGGCGTCCACCCCTCCGCGCGGCAACTGCTGCAAGACATAATCCTGAAATGCCGGCGTGGGTACGGTCGTGGCGGTGACGATCGGGAGCGCAATCCGAACCCATTCGGAATCGAAGAAGAAAAACAGCTTGTCATGGAGAATCGGACCTCCGAGACTTCCTCCGAAGTGATTCACTGTGGAACGCGGTTTGTGGTTTCCAGGCGTGGCGTTCGTAAAGAAGTCCGCCGCATTGAACTTTGAGCCGTTCCACAGCTCGTACAGGTTTCCGTGAAGCTGATTGGTGCCGGATTTCGTGACGTAGTTGACCTGAGAAGCGCCGTACCTGCCTTGATCGACTGCGTAGGAGAGGGTGTTGACTGTTACCTCCGCGATCGAATTCAATCCCAGGACCAGATTCGTCGCCAGGCCGCTATTCAGGTTCGTCAGCGGATCGTTGGTTTCCAGGCCATCGACGATGTAGCCGTTCGAGAGAGATGGCAAGCCATTGAACTGCACGTTGCCATAACCATTCGTGCCGCCGACGAAATCGTTCCCGCTGCCGGCCGTGTTGATGAGAGCGCCAGGGGCAAATTGTAGCGGATAGGTCAAGTCGCCACCCGGATTCGGAAGATCTTCGAGAGAGTGCGCAGTCAGGGTCGTCGAAGTATCAGGGTTCTCCGGGTTGATGAGGGGCGCTTGCTCCTGGACCACGATGGTTGTGCTTGCGGATGCGATATTGAGCTTGAAATCGACTGTTTGCCTTTGCCCAAGTCCGGCGGACACAGAGTTGTTCTGCTGAGCCTGGAACCGGTCTGCTTCCGCTTTCACTGAGTACACGCCGGGGTTGAGCTGCGGAAAACTAAACCGCCCGGAGTCGTCTGTTTTCACGCCTCGTTTGAGGCCATTCTCAATATTCGTGACGGTCACAGTGGCGCCGGAAATCGGAGCACCGGCCGGATCGGTGACAGATCCTACGATCGCACTCGTCGTCTCGCCTTGAGCCATCGCAAGAGAGCGCAAGATGAAGACCGAGACCATCAAGCCTGCTAGTTTAGGCATGCCTAAATACTAGGTCAAGCTTCCCCCCATAGTCAAGCTCAATCGCTCACAAGTGATGCTACCCTAAAGGTTAGTGCCACCTAAACCTAATGGACCGTACAGCACGGAATCTGTAGACGACTATTTGAAGGCGATATTGGAGCTGGGCGGCCCGGAAGAAGAACGGGTGACCAGCAACGCCCTCGCTCAGCATCTCGGCGTCCGTGCTGCTTCCGTCACTGGAATGCTCCAAAAGCTCGCGGCCCAAAAACCACCTTTTGTGAAATACGAGAAGCACCACGGAGTGCGTTTAACAGCGGCGGGGAAGATGCGCGCTTTGGAGGTTCTTCGTCACCATCGTTTGTTGGAGCGTTTCCTCCATGATTTCCTCGACTATTCGTGGGACGAGGTTCACGATGAGGCGGAACGGCTGGAACATTTCATCTCGGAGCGGCTGGAAGATCGTATCGCGGCGAAATTGGGGGACCCGGAAACGGATCCACACGGGCACTTGATCCCCGAGCGAAGCGGTGCGTTTCCGGCTCGGGAAGAGGTGCTGTTATCAAAATGGGCTTGCGGCGTCCCGGCCGTAATCAGCAGCGTGTCGGACCGTGACCCAGCCGCTTTGCGTGAGATGACGCGGTTGGGATTGAAGCCCGGCTTGGCAATCACCGTGGAAACGGGAACGCGGAATGCCTCGCTGCGGGTCCGAATTGGCGATCATACGGATTCTGTGCGCTTGAGACAAACTCTGGCCCAAGGAATCTCGGTAATTGCCGGCCCGAATGCTCGCAGTCGTTCGGAGAGCGGCTCAGGATAATTCTACGGCCGAAGCTTAAGAAAATATCAGGAATTGCTGCTCACTGAAAGCTGCCGGAAGGTGATTGGGTGAAGGGTAGGCACACGAACCCGGGTCGCGTGCCGCCGGGCACGTCGGTGGTCCGCTGTTGTCCGTGGCATCAGGAGGTGCACCGCGAGAGTTCCCCAGAGGTGAGTCTGTGGATGACAATTATCGCGGCGCCGCAGTCGGGACAGTGCCAGTTAGAGGTAGTTTCCGAGGAATTGGAGGGAGGCAGTGCGGGCGGAATCGATTCGCGAGAAAACCAAAATACCGGATTCTCACGAAGCCTTTCGGCAGCACATGCAAGAAGAAACGACGCAGGAACTCCGTTTCCTTCAGCGTCATCGTGAGTTGCTGGCCACCGCGGGCGTAGTCCTTCCAACGAAAGGTGACGTGGTCGGATTTCAGAGCTTCAAACGGGGTAAGCAGAAAGTATTACGTTCGCAAAGCGCAGCTCGAACGCTTGCGAGCAAATCGGAGAACTGAAATGGCTTCGTAAGATAATCATCCGCGCCGGCCTCAAAGGCGTTAGCCTTGTCCTCCTCACCGTCGCGAACAGTCAGCGTCAAGACCACTGGTCGCGGGGACAGCTTTTTGATTTCCTTAACAGGTTTCGATTCCGTCTATGCCAGGTATTTCGATGTCGAGGAGCACAAAGTCGTAATAGCCGGCGCCAAGCAGTGCCAAGGCCTGCTCGCCGGTAACTGGCTTCCTCAGCTTCAAAGCCGAGCGCAACCAGTGTCACACGGAGTACGCGGCGGAGCGACGATTCATCGTCAACAATGAGGATCTTACCTTGCGTGTCGTATCCTCGATCCGACCTTCGGCACTCAGGAGCCGGCCCCCGGTGACCGCCCCGGCGTGACGAAATATGTCAGACAGTATGATCCAGTACTAAGTTGTGACCAATTGAAAGATTGAGTGTGGGAACCGTTCGATTGCGATTGCTGTATCTCCATGGAAGCGAATAACGTGCCTCAATATCCTACTCGCTCCTGGAGCCGCTCATGATTTTCCTCTCTTAGTTCACGACACACTTTTGAAAATCTCTTTGGGGACCGTAGGGACACCGGGCTCACCGAACGCCGGGGCAACTTAGGGGATTCGCGGGCGTTCCGATCAAAAGGTTCGCGGTAGCAGGAGCCTAGTCCGAAGTGAAGCCCCGGATTCGCAGACGAGTTGTCGGGTCTTCATATGCAGAGGGACTTTGCCCGCAGCCCGCTCGACCTCGAACACAACGGGGGTTCCCGTCGGGGCGTGCAGTTGGTTTGCAAATGTCTCTGGTTCTAGGTCAGCCGAAGAGTGTCCGTTGACAGAAACGATCCGGTCTCCAATAACGACTCCAGCCGCTTCCGCAGGGGAATGTTTCCAAACGGCAACGACGGAGAAAGCATCAGCGTCCGCTTTGTAAAACTGAATGCCAACGGTGACGAATTCGTAAGGATCGGGACGAAATCCGGCATCCGGCTTCAAGTACATGGAAGCATGCTGCAAATCGAGCGTCACCTCGAAGCGCTCCAGAATATCTCCCCCAAGAATGCCGGCAAATGCTGTATCGGAAAAACTGCCAGATTGAGAAGGCATAATCACGCGGAAAGGCTGGTCGCGCACGACCATTTCACCCGGAGCCATGTCGCCTAAGTGAAGGGCCGGTACACAGGCGAGAAGAGACCCGGGCGGACTTCCACTGGATTGGATGCCTTCAACCAGGTCATTCGGCATCCACGACGACGGCAACGTGCGCCATGCCGAGTTCGAAAGCGCGGTCATGTTTGTACCCGAGTCCAGAAGCATCTCAAAGGTTGACGGACCGATCCTCACTGGAACAAAATACCGGTTTCGTACCTTCCTTAGGGATACAAGGGATGCGCCATCGCCGATATCAGCGATGACCTGTGCCGTTCCCGAAGAGTAGGAAAGCTTCACCGTCATGGCCGCGAGTAAATCCGTCCCTAACGCACCTGAAATCGAGGCTAACTGCATTCGCGACAGCACAGTGAGGTCTAGCATGGCAAGTGGAACATCGGACCAAAGCTTCGGACCAATACGAAAATGCTCCGCGGTCACGGTGATGCTCTCTTCCGTTGAATAGTTCCGCTCCAGTGAAGCGGTTCCCGTTTGCTTCAACCCCAGACGCCGAGCAAACGCCGAATCAATGATCGTGTGGTCTGCGCCCGTATCGATCAAGAACGTCCCCGCGATGTTATTGACTTCGACTTGAATCGTCAGAAGTCTGCGGGCTAGATGACTTTCACCGTGTGCCTCGGCACGCCCCAAAAGCGCCATTAGAAACACAGATGCGAACATGGTTCTTCGATTCACGATTACCGCCCTCTGCCTCCCCTGCGATTCGCTGGAAATAGCCGAATAAGTCCACTCGATGGCCCTGGGTTCCTCAGCTTTGAAGGCGAGGGTCGAGACTGACGCACGGAGTAAGCGTTGCAACGAGGATTCATCGTCGACGACAAGGACTTACCTTGTGGCGTATTCTCCATCCGATCTAAACCGAGACAAAGACGGCCCGGCGACCGCCGGAGCGTGACGAAGATAAACGACAGCATATTCCAGAAGCCGGCCTCGGGAAATGCACTCGAACGGTTTCCTTTGAAATCTTTCGGCTGTTCAAATTACCTGCCGATCCTGAGCTCTTCAGGTGCGGACCCATCCCTGGAGAGCCTCGCCTGCATGGCACGCATCTGTCTAATCCTTCAATTGGCTTGACGATCAAAACAAGGTTGGAGTTTGTGCATTTGATTGGGCGTCGCAACCGAACAACGGTGGGATAATTATCAGCTTGCCTAAACACATGCTGCGCTTGGAACGAGTGTGGGAAGCACGGAACCGGACGCCTATCTTGTTGATAAGCGGCGCGATCATGCTGGCCGTCGCCGTGGTGGATTGGTGGACGATGCCCTTTGTCTCGCTGGGCTTTCTCTACCTGTTCCCGATCATGCTGGGGGCAGGGTTCCTGCCGAGATGGGCGGTCGTGTTGTTAGGCGTTTCTTGCGCCGTTCTCGCCGAGCTCTTTAGTTCGCTGGACAGATCATACACCCGTCTCTCTCTTGAGACCCTGGCTCTCGTAGGTTGTGGGTTGTTCGTGGCGGAACTAGTTCGCAATCGGCGGATGACCCTAGAAGCACAAGATAGATTACGTGCGTTGGTCGAGACGAGTCCGGCTGCGATTGTGACGGTCGATGAACGCGGGTTCATAGAACTAGCCAACCAAGCTGCGATTCAACTAATGGCCCCGCGCGATGGACGTCTGATCGGGACTCCAATCGCGGCCTTCCTACCCGAACTGCACCACGCCCTACGGTGGGAGGAAGCGCCGCAGTTCCGGGCATCGATGCAGTGTGAAGGTCATCGAGGCAACGGTGAATCGTTTACTGCAGACGTGTGGTTCTCAACGTATAAGGAAGGCGTAAGCCCAAAATTGGCTGCAATCATCGCAGACGTCACTGAAGAGGCCTCTCCGGCGGCCTCCACCTCCGTGCCCTTGAATAACGACGAGCGAATAGCGCTGAACACGCGAGAATTGGAGGTCCTCCGGCAAGTCGTTCAGGGTTTGGCGAACAAGGAGATAGCGACCCGCATGGACATTTCAGAAAGTGCTGTCAAGAATACTCTTCAGCAACTTTTCGGGAAGACTGCCGTTCGCACCCGCAGCCAGCTTGTTCGCGTGGCGCTGGAACGCTATCGAAATCGCTTGTAGCAAATTAACGGGTAGGCGAGTCACTGGTGTGTCTGCCTGATCGCTGGAAGACTGGCAGCGATTGGGCGCCCTCGTTCATGAGACTTCAGCGGTGCATCGTTCGCCATTTCATTCAGCTGCCGTTGGATGAATTGTTGCCCAGTAGGCAGCGAGCCCTCGAACGCTACCCGAACCAGTTGACCGCGCGTCTTCACGCCGGCCTTGCCGAACAATCGCTGCACTATATTCTTAACGTTGCTTTCGGAGAGGCCCATATTGTTACCGATCATCCGATTGGTAAGACCGCCTAAGATTCCCATAAGGACGTTCCGCTCGCGGTCTTCCAGAGGACCACTAAACCTTTGCACTTCAAGCGCAGGGTATCGATTGATCAACTGATCAACTAGGAGTTGAATGATTTTCTGATCGACCCAAATGCCGCCGCTTCCCACCAGTCGAATGGCCTGTAAAAGACGCTCTGGGGTTTCCGACTTCAGGAAAATACCTGACGCTCCAAGCTTCAGTGCGATCGCTGAGTTCCCGACATTTGCCGATCCGGCCACAATTAAGAACCGGCCCTGGTAGCCCGCTTGCCGGGCAGCAGGGATAAAGTCGTTCCCCTGTTCCGCACCAACATCAAAATCCAACAGCACCACATCCACGGTTGAACCCTTGAGGACTTCCAGAGCCTCTGCGGACGTGCCACACTCGCCCGCAACTACAAGATCGGGTTCGGATGCCAACAAGCGCCCGAGGCTCGCTCGAAACAGGCCGTGATCATCGAGTAAGACTAATCGAATTCGACCCTCCTGTGTTTGAGCGTTCATAGCCCCGTTCTTTGTCGTTGGTATGGCTGCGGAGACGCGAGTGAAATCACGATGGATTCATCCTACGGTGAATCCCCTGTTACGAAAAGAGTCTTCTCCACAAGATTAGGGCGTTGCTCGGAAGAGTGATCGCGAATGTGGAAAGCGTGAGTCGAGGCACGAGTCCAATCGAACGAATCGAATCGAAAGAGCGGCGATATTAAACGGACGATTGGTGGTTCCCCAAGTAGCAGCGCGTTAAATTCAAACTTTCACATGCTCCGACTTAGCACGCTACTGCAATTCCTTCGTCGTTCTATGAAGACGGTGAAAGCCACGAGAGTTGCCGCGTCGTTCTTTGGGCAGCGCGCGCGCACTGTATTTCTGATCACGGGATTGCTCCCGGCCGCTGCCTTCGCTCAGACGGCGCTTACCTGGCAACAGATCAGAGAAAAGTTCGAGGCTACGAACCCGACCTTGAAAGCCGCGCAGCTCAGCATTGATGAATCACGGGCGGCGGAAATCCAGGCTTATGTCCGGCCCAATCCGGACTTCACTCTGTCGACGGATGGGACCCAGCTCACCCGCTACGAGGGAGTTGACCGACCGTTCGCTGGGACACAGATTTCGCCGGCCATTAGTTATCTCCACGAACGCGAGCACAAACGCGAGTTGCGGCGTGACCAAGCCAAGGAATCCACGGCCGTCGCGGAATCCACCTACCTGGACCAGGAGCGCAGCCTACTGTTTAACCTTCAGAGCGCCTTCGTGCAAACCTTGCAAGCGAAAGCGTTCCTCGAAAACGCGAAAGAGAATCTCGCGTACTGGGATCGGGAACTCGGGGTGTTTCGCACGCGCTTCAAGGCCGGTGACCTGGCGCAAGTGGATCTGGATCGCTTGAGGTTGCAACGTGTCCAGTTTGAATCGGACTTTGAAACGGCAACCGTGAATCTTCGGACGGCCAAGATCCAGCTTCTGACGCTCTTAAACGACCGGACACCGATCGAGGGATTCGATGTCACTGGACCGTTCGATTTCACCGAGGAGCTAAAGCCCGTGGAGGAATACCGGCGGATCGCGCTGGACGCACGACCAGATCTGAAAGCTTCCCTGCAAAACGTGGACCTAGCAAAGATCACATACCAGCTCACGGTTGCCAACGGCTCGACAGATCCAACCTTCAGCGCGTGGTGGACGCACAATCCTTCGTTCAACAACCCTTATGATTACAACACGATCGGCGCCAGCGTCTCGATCCCCTTGCGGATCTTCGACCGGAATCAGGGCCAGAAAGCGCTGGCTCAGATCGACATCGGCCGGAATGAGCGCTTGCTGGATGCCAACCAAGCGCAGGTGTTCAGTGACGTCGATTCCGCCTACTACACGATAGTCCAGAACGTAAATCTTCTGAAGCCGTATAAGGCCGAGTATCTGGAGCTGGCGGCTGACGTTCGCAACAAAGTGTCCTTCGCCTATCAGCACGGTGGCGCGGCTTTAGTCGATTACCTGGACGCGGAAAAAGCCTATCGGGACGTTCGATTGGCCTATATAAATTTGATTGGTTCGTATTTGACAGCTACGGCGCAAATGGACATGGCCACCGGCCGGGAGGTCCTGCGATGAGAGGTCCTGCGATGAATCGTCTGCTTATTTTCGAAGCAACTATATGCTTGGGTTTGAGCCTGTTCGTCACCGGATGCGAGAGGAAGGTTTCGGCCCAAGATAGTGTGTCCGCAGCCACAGGCGCGGTCCCCACAGTCGTGCAGCCGGACTTGGACACTAACAATTTCAAGGTGGATCACCCGGAGCAATTTCCGTTGGCGACGGCGGGTGAGCATGTTGCGGCGCCCGAGCTAAACGTAACCGGCGTGGTCAATCCCGACGTCTCGCGCCAAGTGCCGGTACCGTCGCTCGCCACGGGACGAATCATCGAAATCGACGCGCGGCTGGGCGATGAAGTGAAAAAGGGCCAGCTTCTATTCAAAGTGCGAAGCCCGGATATTGCGGGCGCGTTTTCCAATTACCGCCAAGCCGTCAAAAACGAAGAATTGACGAAGCTCCAGCTCGACCGCGCCAACATCTTGTTTGAGAATGGGGCGATTCCGAAGAGCGGCCAGGAAGTAGCACAGAATGCCGAGGAAGACAATATTGTGGTTCTTGAGACAGCCAAGGAGCAACTCGGGTTGCTAGGTGTCGACCCGGATCACCCCACGGGTATCGTCCAAGTATTCGCTCCGGTAGACGGGACAATCACGGACCAGGAGATCACCAACCAATCGGCCGTCCAGTCTTATTCGACACCGACGCCTTTCACGATCTCCGACCTGTCGCACGTCTGGATTATCTGTGACGTGTGGGAGAACAATATGGCGCAGGTTCACCTGGGCGAGTACGCCGACATCCATCTGGTCGCGTATCCGGAGCGGGTCCTCAAAGGGCGAATCGGCAACATTCTGCCAATCATCGACCCTAACATTCGCACCGCAAAAGTTCGTCTGGAAGTGGAGAACCCCGGTGTTATGAGGGTCGGTATGTTCGTCACTGCGACGTTCCACGGCCAAACGATAGAGAAGCACGCAACTGTGCCGGCCGCCGCGATTCTGCACTTGCACGACCGCGAGTGGGTCTACACACCGTTAGGAAATGGCCGCTTCCGGCGTCTGGAAGTAGTCGCGGGGGACACGTTGCCCGGCAACATCCAGGAGGTTGTCTCGGGCCTGAAGCCAGGTGACCAAGTAGTGGAACGCGCGCTCGTCTTCCAGAACACGGTGGAGCAATAGACAGATGATTCGTAAAGTAGTTGATTTCGCCCTGGACAAACGCCTCTTCGTTCTAGCTATCGCACTTCTCCTGATCGTCGGTGGGATCGTCGCGTTCCACGCTCTTCCCATTGAGGCCTATCCCGATGTTGCGGACAATTACGTTGAGATCGTCACGCAGTGGCCGGGCATTTCGGCGGAGCAAATGGAGCAGCAAGTCACTGTTCCGCTGGAGATCGCGATGAACGGCATGCCGCACGTCACCCATTTGCGATCTTTCTCCTTGTTCGGCCTCTCGGACATCAAGCTTATCTTTGACGACGAGGAACTGAATGCCTGGGACCGCGAGCGGGCGCTCGAGCGGCTTACGCAAGTCAGTCTTCCGCCTGCTGCGGTTTCCGCCGGCGTGGCGCCGCAAATACAAACGGACTGGAGCCCGGCCGGTCAAATCTACTTCTTCACCTTGCACACCACCAACCCGGCGTACGACGTCATGGAGTTGAAGTCCATTGAAGACTGGGTGGTGGAGAAGAACTTCAAGGCCGTTCCCAACATCGTCGATGTTGCCAGTTTCGGCGGACCCACTCGCGAATACCAGGTTCGCGTCGATCCCGACAAGCTGATCTCTTACGGACTGAGTATCGGACAGGTGGAGCAACAGCTCAGCAACAACAACGCCAATGGTGGTGGAAGCTTCATCGAATCCGGTCTGCAGCAGATCAATATTCGGGAAGTGGGTCTGGTCAAGAATGTTCACGATATCGAGAACACCGTGGTTCTGACCAAGAACGGCACGCCGCTGAAGATTAAAGATATAGCCGTCGTTTCACAAGGTCCGAAGATACGCCTCGGACAGTTTGCCCGGTCCACCAGGCTCCCGGACGGGCGGGTCATCGATAACGACGACGTCGTTTCCGGCATCGTGCTCCTGCGAAAGGATGCCGAGGCGGACACCGCATTGAAGGGTATTCACAAGAAAGTCGCGGAACTGAACGATCACATCTTGCCGCCAGGCGTGACCATTGACCCCCTGATCGACCGCAGCGATCTGGTGCGCTTCACGACGGAAACGGTGCTCCATAATCTGACGGAGGGCTTCATCCTGGTCACGATTGTTCTGATGCTATTTCTGGGAAACGTGCGTGCCGCCATCATCGTTGCAATCACCATCCCATTTGCCCTGTTGTTCGCGTCTATTTGCCTGGAGCTCAAGGAAGTTCCGGCGAATCTTCTGTCGCTGGGAGCTTTGGATTTCGGGATGGTTGTGGATGGCGCGATTGTGATGGTGGAAAACATCGTGCGCCACTTGGGCCACCAGGAACGGGGGAACAAGCCGATTCGCGACAGAATCCGCGACGCAGCGCATGAAGTGCAGCGGCCCGTGTTCTACGCCATCACGATCATTATTACGGCGTATTTGCCCATTTTCACCTTGCAGCGCGTCGAGGGCCGGCTGTTCCGGCCGATGGCTTGGACCGTGGCATTCGCCCTGTTGGGCGCCGTGATCTTCTCGATGACCGTCGCTCCGGTGCTGGCAAGTTTCCTGTTCCGTAAAGAGACGCGGGAATGGGAAAATCCGGTGCTGGTCTGGGTTACCAAAGGGTACCGGCATGCCGTTACCTGGACCGTTCACCATCGTTGGGTAATGGTTGGGATCTCCATTTGCGCCGTGGCTTGCTCTCTTTATCTATGGAAGGGCGGAGTGATCGGATCGGAATTTCTGCCGCACCTGGATGAAGGCGCACTGTGGGTGCGCGGGACGCTTGCTCCCAGCGTTGGGCCCACGGAGGGCGTCCACTTATCGAATCAGGCTCGCATCACTTTGTGTTCGTTTCCGGAAGTCACCCAATGCTCCAGTCAAACAGGCCGTCCGGACGATGGCAGCGACACCACCAGCTTTTTTAATACGGAATACTTCGCCGATCTGAAGCCCAAGGAGCAGTGGCGCCCGGCATTTCACCAGAACAAGGACGAACTCATCGCGGCCATGAACCGAGAATTGAATAAGCTTCCGGGCGTGGTGTGGGGCTTCTCCCAGCCGATCGCCGACAACATGGAAGAAGCCGTCAGCGGAGTGAAGGGACAGCTTTCTACAAAAGTCTATGGCGCAGACTTGCGCGTTCTCGAGGACAGAGCCGAACAGATCGTCAAGGTCATGAAAACGGTCCGGGGAATCACGGACCTCGGAATCTTTCGGGTGGTAGGGCAACCCAACGACAACTTCGTAGTCGATCGTGACGCAGCCGCGCGCTATCAGCTCAACGTCGCCGACGTTCAAGACGCCATTAATACCGCCGCCGGAGGGAACGCCCTCACACAGGTGTTGCAAGGCGAGGCGCGCTACGACTTGGTGATGCGTTATCTACCGCAATTTCGCAACACCAAAGAAGCGATCGAAAATATCCGGCTTCTAGCGCCAACGGGCGAGCGGGTGTCACTCCGCCAACTTTGCAAAGTGGAAGAGCGGGACGAGGGCGGTGAAATCTACCGGGAAGGGAACGAACGGTATGTCCCGATCAAGTACAGCGTGCGCGAACGCGACCTGGGCGGGGCCGTCGAAGAAGCGATCAAAAAGGTAAACAAGCAGGTTCCGCTTCCGCGCGGGTATCACATCAACTGGGAGGGCGAATATGAGAGCGAAGTGCGGGCCGACGCGCGCCTCACCATTATCGTCCCCTTGACGGTCTTTTTCATCTTCCTGATTATCTACGGCGCCTTCGGTTCGGCCAAATGGGCCTGCTTGCACTTAGTGAATGTGGGCGTCGCGCGCGTGGGAGGGCTTATGGCGCTCTACATAACGGGGACACACTTCAGCGTCTCTTCCGGCGTTGGCTTTATGGCTTTGTTCGGCGCTTCGATTCAGACAGGCGTCATCATGGTGGAATACATCAATCAGTTGCGCGCCAGGGGAATGCCGATCGTCGAAGCCGCGATTGAAGGCGCAACGCGCCGCCTCAGGCCGATTATGATGACCATGCTGGTAGCCACGCTCGGTCTGCTGCCCGCCGCGCTGTCCCACAAGATCGGCTCCGATTCTCAGCGCCCCTTTGCGATCGTAGTGGTGGGAGGCCTGATCTGCGATCTCGTCATGAGCATATTCCTGCTACCCACTTTTTATGCTTGGTGGGCGCGCCCGACTGATCATCTGCCGCCAGTGGAAGAATCCAGGAGCGTATACGAGGCAGGTGAAGGTGCACAAGAATAGGTTCCGATTGCCGCCACGATGGATCGTCCTCAATGAGTAGCAGTCTCTTGAAAGCGTCGATTGCGTTGCTTAGCTTGGCACTAACGGCATCCGTCGGAACCTGGTGGAGCGCCCGCCAGGAGTTGCAGATCGTGACGGCAGCTAATGCATCGGTAAGAAGAACACTGGGCGAGTTGATGCTTGCGATTACGGAGAAGGACAGGGAGATCGATCGTTTGACGAAGTCTCCCTGCAATGCCGGTGAAAGATCGCAACTCGGCACTGGCTTGGCGGCGCGAGGAGCGAGCCAACCTTGAAATCTCGGAGTGTACGTCTAATGATGATGCGCATATTGGCGGTAATAGGACTCGGAACCACTTGTCTGCTGCGTGGCGCCGACGAACCCAAGCAAAAGGTTGAGGTGAGCAAGACAGAGCGCATGGACTTCCCGTCCGGTGGCACCATCAGGCTGACAAACTCGATTGGCGTGCTGACGGTGGAAACATGGGATCGGCCCGACGTGGAGATCACTACGATCAAGTCGACCAAAGGCGAGTACGATGCCAGCGAGCGCGAAAAAGCCGCGAACCAGCTTGACAAGGTGCGCATCGCGGCCGAGCGCCGCGGCGATGAATTAGTCGTCACCACCGCGTTTCCACGGTATCGTACCTTTCCTGTGACTTATCCTCTGATTGGCGAAGCCAACCTCGATGTGGAATACCACATCAAGGTGCCCAGCACCGCCCGGCTCATTGCCCATCACGACGTTGGTGATGTGAACATCGATGGCTTGCTTGGCGACATCGACATCACCCTGCTGCAGGGCCAAATCATGTTGCACCTCCCGGAGGAGGGCCGATACGACATTCATGCCAAGAGCGATTTCGGCAACGTGAACTCTGACTTCCCCGGACAGAAGAAGCGCAAGTGGTTCAGGCAACGGGCCGCGGACGAAGGGTCGCCATCGGCGCACAAGTTGAATCTGAAGGTCGCATTTGGGGATATTGTCATCCTCAAAACGCGGGTGCCGAAGCCGCCGGGGCCGCTACTTCCGACTCCGAAAGCGGATGGCTTATGAACAAGGAGACAATCCGGAATCGCATCGAAGAGATCGGGATCGTGCCCGCGATTCGTCTTGCTTCCGCTGAGGACGCTCTGTTCGCGGTGGAGGCGGTCTCCGAGAGCGGCATTCCAATCGCGGAAGTAACGATGACCACTCCAGGAGCGCTCGATTTGATATCCGCACTGGCGCGCGACAAACCCGAGTTAATTGTTGGCGCTGGTACGGTCATCGACATTGAGACGGCGCGCCGCTGTTTGGACGCTGGTGCTAAGTTTCTAACCAGCCCGGGGCTGGATATTGAAGTTGTCGAGTTCGCGGTGAAGCACAGCGTAGTGGTCTTTCCAGGCGCATTGATCCCCACCGACATCATGGCGGCCTGGAAGGCGGGTGCGGACTTCGTCAAGGTATTTCCATGTTCGCTGCTCGGCGGCCCCTATTACATCAGAACACTCAGGTCGCCGTTCCCGCACATACCGTTTATCGCGTCGGGAGGGGTCACTCAGGGGAACGCTGCCGATTTTATCCTGGCGGGCACTGCCGCAGTGGGAATTGGCCGGGATTTGATCAATCCAGAGGCTGTCCAACGGCGCCAGGTGGATTGGATTCGCGAGCTAGCCGGGCGCTTCTTGCAGATAGTCAGCGAAGCGCGCAGTCAAAGCTTGGCGTCACAATGATGAATCTCTCCAACTATGATCGATAGATGACCATCGGGCGGGACTTTCGGCCGAAGCTGCCGTTCATCCCGATCTTACTGCTCAGCTCGGTGCTGGCAGGGCAAGCGTACGCCCAAGATCCGTTTGAGATTCACGTATACGAATACGAAACGCTGAAGCCTGGACAGTTCACGCTGGAGCAGCACCTGAACTACTGGGCCATCGGCTCCAAGCAGTTCGATGGCACGCTGGCTCCGACCAACGATCAGCTTCATATGACCTATGAACTAACGGGCGCGATCACCGATCAAATCTCGTTGGGCGTGATGCAGCTCAATGCCGTACTCCCTGGCACTGGTTTCGAATACGCCGGCTGGCGAGTTCTGCCTCATTTCTATGCGCCGCCGTCCTGGGGACTGCCGGTCGAGCTTGGACTGGTGGTCGAATTTTCTTTTGCGCGTCCGCAATTCATCGCGGATACAGCGCACGTGGAGCTGCGGCCTATTGTGCAGCGGCGGATCAAGAACTTCGAACTTGTTTTCAATCCAGTGTTCGCGCGAGGCTTGCGCGGAACGGGCGTGAGCGAGGGCTGGAGCTTTGAGCCTGCCGCTCGGGTTGCCTATGGCGACTCAGAGACGAAGAAAATCGTGCCTTATGTCGAATGGTATAGCGAAATGGGTTCGATCCCCGATCTCGCGCCAGCCACTGGGCAAGTGCATCAGATTTTTCCAGGCGTCGATCTGAAACTCGCGCCTCATCTGACTTGGAGTATCGCGCCGGGAGTGGGTCTAACCCCAACGGGACCTCGTCTGGTCTTCAAATCTCACCTCGAATTTGAGTTCGGCCGCAATGAGAACTAACCGCTCCTAAGAAGGCCGTGGTGTGGGTCAGTCGGCGTATCAAAAGCGCAACTTCAGAGCAGCCTGTATCAGGCGCGGAGAATCTGCGCTGATAACCTGGCCGAATGTCGTATCGTTGATGTTACCGTCAACGGTGTTTGCGCCGAAGAACTGAGCGTGGTTGAACGTGTTGAATGTCTCCAGGCGAAATTCCAGCGTCTTGGATTCGGTGAAATGAGTCTCCTTCAGCAACGCAATGTCCCAATTGTCCATTCCCGGTCCGTAAAACAGCCGGCGCGATGCATTTCCGGGTGAACCGAGCGCGGGAAGACTAAAGAGCGAAGTATTAAAGTAGGGCCGGCCGTTTCCAGGGTTGCCATTGAGTTGCAGACTGCCTGGGGCAACGTTCAGATTGCCAAATCCGACGCCGTTCACTCCGTTGTTGTAGCTTCCGATCAGGGAAGTATCGTTCGGATTGACCAGCGTCACCGGAAGACCACTGCTGAAACGCGTGATTCCGGTGATGGCCCAGCCCTTCGTCCCTCGATTCGAATGACGGAACAGCTTGTCCAACGGCAAGTCATAGCGGTAGCTCGCGACGAAATCCTGCCTGATATCAAAAGACGAGGGGGCCCGGCTGAGGCCGTAATTGTACGGGTCCACCTGTTCGCCCAGATTGGAGGCCTGATCGAGCGATCTTCCCCAGGTATAGCTGCCCATCACAGTCAAACCGCCGCCGGTATGCTTCAGTGTGGTTTGCAACGAATTGAAGGACGAGTTGCCCATCGCGGCGAAGTAGACATCGGTGCCGAAATCGTTGCCGAATGGAGCGCGCGTCCCGTTGACGGTCTGGCCGTTGCTTCTGGTGTACACGAGGTTTTCGCCAAACGGTCCGCAGGTCTGCGTTCCCGGCGCAACGTCACTCGGCTGGCTCAAGCTCAGGCACAACGCGGGGTTCCCGGGATTGGCCGCAAGCATAACCAATAGGTGATGTCCCTGGCTGCCAATGTAGCTGACATCCAGCATCGTGCTCCGTCCAAACTGCCGCTCGAAGGAAATGGAGTAATTCTCCGAGTACGGGTTTTTGTTGGTCGGAAAATACGCGTCGAAGCCATTGATCGGGTAATACGCCGGCCAGTTGATGTTCGAGTAAGGGTTCTTCGGTGATGAGTTATAGGGCGGAATGGCGACTGGAAATTCCTGTGGGTAGGCTGTTCCGGTCTGGGCGCCGATGAGCGGATTGGTAAACAGCGGAGTCTCCGGGCTGCTATAGGTAAGACCATACGGCGCGTTGCCGGTTTCAAACGCCAATGTCTGCCCTTCGATGGCGGTGAAGAACCGTCCATAGCCGACGCGAACACTGGTATTCCCCGGCCCGCCAGTCAATTTCTTCAGAAATCCGTCTTTCCCACCAGGCGACCAGGCAAGGCCGAGACGAGGCGAAAAGTTGTTATAGCGGGTCGCTGCAATCGTTCGGGGAACGCCGGGATCGCCCGGAAACACTAGACCGGTGGGGGCGGTTGGAAACACGACGGACTGTTCTCCCGCAACGAGAGTGCCGGTCTGGTTATGCTCTTCTTCCCAAGGCATGATCAGGTCCCAACGCACACCATAATTGAGCGTGAGATTCGACGTGACGCGCCAACTGTCCTGAGCAAACAGGCCGGCATACTTCGACTGCTCGTAAAATGCCGGTGAAAACCCCTGGTTGTAGGTGTTCGGAAAGCCCAGCAGGAAATCGGCGAAGTCCGATCCGGTTTGATATCCGGTGAATTGGAATTGCCCGTTCGCCGTGAAATCAGGCAATAGTTTGACTTCCTGTAGCATGACTTGGCCGCCAAATTTGAACGAATGGGTGCCCACCACTTTAGAAAGCTGGTCCTGCGCTTCATAGGTGCCGTTGGTTTGCACCAGCGAGAAGGGGTTGGTCCCGAAGTTAATCTTGTTGAAGACGATGGATTCCACGCCCTCGGTCGCCGGGTTTCCCGGTAGAATGCCGGTTGGCCCTACCGTGAATCCCTGCGATGCGAGGCTCGTGCCCACTCCGCCTTGCTGCTGGCCGAGGTTGTTGAAATCGCGCATGTAACTGAGCTGGAACTCGTTCACCAACGTCGGGCCGAAGGTCTTGGTGTCGCTGATGCTCGCCAACTGCGACCGCCCGTTAGAGAGCGCATTGAATCCGGGGACGTTGGCTCCACCCTGTTGGGTGGGGTAAGGATTGTTCAGATTGTAGTTATCGATGAAGTAATACGCTGAAACGGTGCCAAAACGCGCCGTCTGAGCGTCGATACGCGCTGATCCTTTTCCATCGCTTAGCCGTTGCGCCAGGGATGCGTTGGCATACTGGTTGGTCCCGACATTCGGCAGCGGAATGTATTGCAGCAAGTTCTGCGCCGGAGCGGACCACGCACTCTTTGGAATCACTGCATTCGGGAACACGCACTGCGTTGAACTTGCACAACCGGGCGTGTAATATGCTTCCCCGGAAGAAACGCCATAACCTAGTCTCTGCGAAAGCAGGCTCGCCGCGTACGATCCCTGGACCGTACCAGTTAACGAGCTTGCCAGATCGGACAGATTGCCCGTGCGATCGGTCAAGGATGGGACTGGAAGTATTCCGCTCTCGATCCCCTGAAGATTTCGCGTTTCCTGATAGTCGGCGTAGAAGAAGATCTTGTCCTTCTTGATTGGCCCTCCCAGCGTCCCGCCAAACTGGTTTTGAATATAGGGTGCTCGCGTGGGATCGAAGAAGCCGCGCGCATCTAAGTCCGTGTTGCGCAGGAACTCAAACGCCGAGCCATGGAGGCGGTCTGTGCCCGACTTCGTCACCACGCTGATCAAGCCGCCGGAGTAATTCCCGTATTCGGCGTCGAAGTCACTGGTCAGGACGCGGAACTCGGCAATAGAATCCAGATTCGGAACAATCGCGGCGCCCTCCGCGACGCCCTCCTCGACATTGGCGCCATTGAGAATGAATCCGTTCGCCGATTCCCGCTGGCCATTGACCGAGAACAATCCGGGATTCAGCCCTCCAGAAGGCGCGACCGCGCCGAAACCGCCGCCAGAAGAAGTGCTGGAGGTCGCGCTGGTGGTGACTGGTGAGACGCCGGTCTGTACCGCGAGTAGATCAGTATAGCTGCGGCCGTTGAGCGGCACCTCTTCGATCCGTTGGGTTGTAATCGTCTGGCCCAACTGGGTGTCTGACCTTTCCACCTGAACCTGCGTCGCTTCTTCACTCACATTGACCGTTGTCGATTGGCCTGCGACTTCCAACGTTACATCCAGTTGCGGCGCGCTGTTTACGTCAATCATCACGCCGGTTTTGCGATATGGCGTGAAGCCTGGGGCGCTAATTTCGATGTTGTACTGCCCAACAGCAAGCGCGGGGAAAGAAAAGACACCCTGATCGTTGGCTTTCGTCTCCTGTTTTACACCGTTTGTTGCGTTGGCGGCGACTGCGGCAGCCCCACCGACTGCGGCGCCAGTTGGGTCCTTCACGGTTCCGGTGATCCTTCCGCCGACCTGCGCGAAGAGCACCCCGGCTCCCAGAAGACTCGTCAATGCGATGAGCCGTTTCCATTGCATGAAGCATGTATACGTGAAGGATGGCTTCTCATGGAAGGCAGGAAAAGGGTTCCCAGATCGACTCTTCTGAACATCCAAATGCCTGCCCCAGCCGTTCGATTGATCGTTTGAATTGCCGTCTACAACAGATCCCCGTATCGTTCGAGCGCGACGCGAACCAATTGGCTGCGTTTATTCACGCCGGCTTTTGAGAATAGTTGTTGCAGCGTGTTCTTGACCGCACTTGGGGTCATTTCAAGCCGGGACGCAATTTCGCTGTTCGGCAGGCCCTCGAACAGAAGCCGCAGAACGGCTAGTTGACGGTCATTCAAACTCGGCCGCTCCGCGAGGTCTAGCATCGCTGGTTCGGATGCAATCGCGTCGCGCTGTTCTTCGGTAACGTCGGCGATGATCGCGGTCAGCTTCTGGGCACCATGTTCCTTGTAAGTGGAAAACCACACGTCCGCCGGGGACCATTCACCGTTGCCACGACGCACTTGGCACTGCATCGACGCTCGCAATTGTGGTCCCCCGTTGGACCGCAGGGCATTTTGCAACCCCGGCAGAAAAGTGGCAATCGGCTGCCCAATCAGATTTCCCTCACTCGGAATCATCAGTTCGACCGCCGCTCGGTTCGCCAACTCAATCACACCACTTTGGTCGAGGGTGACGATCACAGCTGGGCTAGTTTCTACGAGCGCCCGCAAGCGCTCCTGGGTTTCCGCGGTGAGCCTGCGGTTGCGAAGAAGCTCGGAGACGAACAGCCCGCATCCAGCGAAGGCTAAGGTCGTGAAAATTAAGCGGAACACCCGCCCAGTCGGATCGAGTGAACTAAATAACTCACTGAACACGGCACAAAGGACGCAGACGGCCAGAATCGCCGGACGGGGCAGGAAGCCAGCCGCAAGCATGATGGGAAACAAGTACAGGAAGCCGAGCGACACATACGGCGCCGTCCACCAGTCGATTACCGCGATCGCCACAATCGCCCCAGTGCTCGCCAGTAGGACGGGATTTCTGTTTGGCCGATCCCAAAGCTTTTCGAGAGGCAACAAGAAGCTCGCCACCTGAGTATTGTGTGCGGCGAGCACACCAGATTGCTACAAATCAATTGGTCCTCCAATTGGTTGACCTAGGATCGATCGGCGCAATTACCCGCCGGCCCACCTAGCACTGACCGCTCGAACGGTTGGATCGAACGCATGGGTCAGACGCGCCGAAAAACGGGCAACCGATATCAAGATCGAATGATCAGCCAAAAGAATCCGTTGACCGGCACGGTAGACATACTATCCTGGTGGTGGGTATTGAATTTATATGATCGAAGATTTACTCCAGCCACGGCACCTGCTGGTGATTCTGGCAGTCGCTTTGTTTCTGTTCGGCCCGAAGAAGTTGCCGGAGCTTGGAAAGGGCTTGGCGGAAGGAATTCGCGGATTCAAAGCCGCTCTTAAGCCGAGCCCGCCCGATTCCTAGTTAGGTGGATCGCACTTGATCCAATCCCTGCTGTCCGGCGGAGCGACGCACCCATGTCGAAAGAGCGGTTCATCCCTCTATGCTGATCGTGGCACGGCCACCTGTGCTGGCAGAACCGCCCCCTAATCGACCATTCGCCATTCATGGAGCGCGGGCCGGGCCGAACTCCGCCTGCGAGCGAGTCATCCCGCATCAGGTCGGGCCCGCTGCATTTGCTGGAGCCTTCCGTCCAAAGCGCCGAAGGGTCCTCTTTGATTGCACAACATTTCCGCGTGTCGCGGCGCCATGGATGCGCTCATGGCCGAAGTCATTGAAGGCCTTTCCACATTCTTGGCAAAAACGGAAGCGCGACGGACGAACAGGCGCGCGCTGCCGACGATCTCGTGAGCGCCCTGCGTGCGTATCTCATATGACCCGCAGCGTAGTCTTGTCCCGATGGAGTTAAACTGAGTGGACATCAAATGAAATGCCGCGCCCGAAGTTCATGCTTTCGTAACATGCCTCGTAATATGCTTGCGCTCACGTGCTGCCTTCTGGCTTGGCCCGCATTGGCGTGGGAGCAGACAGCCAGCGGAGCCAGGCGGCTGTATTTGGAGGCGTTCGCCACAAAAGCGGGCGCGGAAAAGCTGCGGGAAGATGTGACGGTGGAACTTCGAAAGTTGAATTCTGTCTCACTTGTTCCTGACGAAACCAACGCAGACTTAACGTTGGGGGGCGGCGGCGACATCTGGGTCAGAGGCTACCGCAGTTTCAGCCCCCGATCTCATATGAAGTTGCCGAGCAACGGAACACCAATCTACGGTGGCTACCTGTCCGTCGAGCTGAAGAATAAGCGAGGCGTCACCGTTTGGTCGTACTTGGTAACACCAGGGACACCGTCCGAGGATATTTCCAAGGACCTCTCCAAGCGAATTGCGAAACATCTTGCCGACGCACTAAATCAGGTCGAAACGCTAACACTGGCATCTCCTCCGGCGCGACCCACCATCGCACTGAATGGCGCCGGCGCGACATTTCCTTACCCCGTCTATCAGAAATGGTTCATCAACTTTCAAGCGGAAGATCCGGGCACTCTGATCGCCTATGAAGCGATCGGCTCCGAAGCGGGTATTCACAAGCTCCTTGCCGGAGCTGTTGACTTCGGAGCATCGGAAGATCCGGAGGCAGTCCGCGAGTTCGCCTCGGCTGACGAAAGCAAATATCTCATTTTTCCGTCCGTGGTCGGTGCGGTAGTTCCCATTGTGAACGTGCCCGGCGTCCCGCAGGATATTGCTTTTACGCCAGAAGCGCTAGCGGGTATCTTCCTCGGAAAGATAACGAAATGGAACGACCCGATTCTGCAGCGGGCCAATCGTCACCTTCACCTACCCGATCTTGACATTGTGGTGGTCCACCGAGCCGACGGGAGCGGGACTAGCTACGCTTGGACCGATTACCTGTCGAGGACCAGCCCACAGTGGAAGGCTGAGGTCGGCTCCAGCCTTGTTCCGAAATGGCCGACTGGCCGATCCGCCACCGGCAATGATGGCGTTGCCAAACTCGTCAAAGAACTGGGTGGCTCGATTGGTTACGTAGAGTTCATCTATGCTCTGCAGAATCACCTCAGCTACGGAAGAGTTCGTAATCACAACGGCGAATTTGTCGGAGCCAATCTGGAAAGCATCGAGGCCGCTGTAGGGCACGCTAGCCAGATAGGGGATGACTTCAAAGCAACGATCGTGGACGCGCCTGGCGAAGGCTCCTATCCGATTGCTTCTTTCACATGGATTGTTGTTCCCACCCACATTGCGGACAATGCAAAGCGGAGCGCAATCACTGCGTTCTTGAAATGGATGCTCGGCCCCGGCCAACGGCAAGCCGCCGCACTCGGCTATCTAGCGCTGCCGAGAGAGATTGTGGCCCGAGAAGAAGACGCCATCGCCAGAATTCACTGAATATGCGGAACCCACAATCTAGTCAAGTTCTGCTGACAGATCGTGGCTGGAAAATTCACATTGCCCGAAGCGGCCGATGCTGAGGTGTGGCAGAACGGCATCGATCTTCAACGTCGCGCGTCAGAGAATCGCTTCAGCGATGAGATGTATACTGACTCGATCCCGCAACTGCGTCATGAACATCCACAGGGCGAAGGTGGAAGAGAGATATGCATAAGGCCGCACACCACAAGCAAACCAGCCGTCTCGGAAATTGGCTTCCTTCTGATCGGAACGTGCTCAACGCTTGGCTGACGAACACCATCGAGCGGGCTGAGAAAAGAAAATCTCCGTTCCATCCGGTGGTCCAGGAGTTTCAGGAAATGATCGAAAGCGACCCGGTGATGTTCATGTACTTTACCCAGATGTTTGAACAGCAACCAAGTTTTTCTTCGCCGCCACATAGCGGGGACGTCAAGATCAAGAACTACCGCCAAATGCCCTCGGGGGTCAGGTGAAAAGCGGCCAATGAAGGTCGGGTGAAAACCGGCCAACGGGATGCACCCAGAACAAGATCATTTTTAACCTGAAGGCGGGTATTTCGGCAAGAGTTATTTTCGTG
>Ga0187888_1000827_pt1 | contig 32297 bp, 30 predicted proteins | sample June2016WEW_7_40_FD_132987 | JGI IMG/M metagenome (GOLD analysis project Ga0187888, IMG submission 132987) | Peatland microbial communities from SPRUCE experiment site at the Marcell Experimental Forest, Minnesota, USA - June2016WEW_7_40 | ecosystem: Environmental > Terrestrial > Soil > Wetlands...
TGGCCAGCGCCCCCTCGAAAATGCGCGCCCGTCACGTGCTGCAGGCGACGGTGATTTACCTCCCTCTGCTGTTCGCCCTGATGATGAGCAACTCCCTGCGGCCATGAGCCAGGGCATTTCCCGAGTTACTGTGGAGTGCAAACCACGAACGGGAAGGGCACGGCTTCAGCCGTGCCGTCAGCGCCACAAGAGAGTCTCGGCTTTAGCCGCTGAGGGCAGGGACTCTACACCATCAGGAGAACTGCTCTGATACCCACCGCAGTAGAACAGCACTTAACCGCTAAAGGGCGCGATGGATTCGCAAAGCACGCGAAGCAAATCGCTGCCCCCGGGTTTTAGACGGAGCCACTTCTGCCATAGCTCACGGCTCGTCGTAGAATACGGCGAGGCCCGAAAATTGAAACTGACGGAAGATCCGCATCGCAGGCTGAATGCCCTGACCAATGAGTGGGTGCTGGTCTCGCCTCACCGCGCAACGCGTCCCTGGCAGGGCGAAGTCGCGAAGTTACAGACCACACCCGAACCCACCTACGATCCGAACTGCTATCTCTGCCCCGGCAACGCGCGCGCAGGAGGGATTCGCAATCCGGCCTATTCCTCGACGTTCATTTTTGAGAATGATTTCGCCGCGCTGAAGCCGCAAACCCGACCGGACCGTCTCGACATAGACGGCAAGGGGCTTGCGGTTGCCGAAGCAGAACCTGGCGTTTGCCGGGTGATTTGCTTTTCTCCTCGCCACGATCTGACGCTCGCGACCATGGGGCTGGACGAAATTGAACGGGTGGTTGGCACGTGGACGGAACAATTCCGCGAACTGGGCGCTCTGAAATTCATCAACCACGTGCAGATTTTCGAGAACCGCGGCGCCATGATGGGCGCCAGTAATCCTCATCCTCATTGCCAGATCTGGGCCACAGCCTCCATTCCGGATGCGCCCGCGAAAGAACTGATCGCACAACGGGCGTACTTCGAATCGCGGGGCAGCTGTCTTCTCTGCGACTACGTTGCTCTAGAGGAGCGCCAGCAGGTCCGTGTCGTGTGTCAGAACGAGGGATTCGTGGCTTTGGTGCCCTTCTGGGCGGTTTGGCCGTTTGAGATTCTCGTCTGCAGCCGCCGCCACATGTCGAGCATGAACAACTTCGGGGCGGACGAACCCCGCTCCCTCAGTGCCATGCTGCAGCAGATCACCTCAACTTACGACAGAGTTTTCGGTGTTCCCTTCCCTTACTCGATGGGATTCCACCAATCGCCCAGCGATGGCACCGATCACCCGGAATGGCATTTCCATGCGCATTTCTATCCTCCGTTGCTGCGCTCGGCGACCATCCGCAAGTTCATGGTGGGATTCGAGATGCTGGGAATGCCGCAACGCGACATCGCGCCGGAGACTGCGGCCGAGCGCCTGCGCGAGCTCGCCCTCCGCTAGGCAGGCCGCCGGTCTGATGTCTTTCAATCACACGCCCATGTGATTCTGACCGTCGTCCCGCCTCCGCGCCTCGGCTAGCCTATAATGGTTGGTTTTCTTTGCGGCAGTCTTATGCGAGAGACCGTCAAGCAGCTTTGGCCGGAGATCGACTGGATCGAAAATCTCCAATTACGTGAACAAGTTACCGAGACCTGGATCAAGGCTCTGGAACGCAGCCCGCTTAAGGCGGACGACCTCAACCAGATTCCTTTTACCCTGCTCGTGCCCAATTGCCCTATCACTTTCATGGAGCACAAGCGCTGCGTCGTGCACATCGCCCGCGACAGCGCCAAAGCCATGCAGTCGTTCATGGGCCGGGCGTTGCCCATTGATATGGACACGGTGATTGCGGGCGCGATTCTGGCCGACGTGGGCAAACTGCTGGAATACGAACTCGGCCCCGACGGCAAGAGCCGGCAGAGCGAACGCGGTGAGGCCCTGCGGCATCCCTTCACCGGGGTCGCTCTGGCCATGGAATGCGGCGTGCCCGACGAGGTTTGCCACATCATCGCGGCACACGCCGCCGAGGGCGACCTGGTCAAGCGGACCACCGAAGCGTTTATCGTGCATCACGCCGACTTCATGGCTTTCCTGCCCTTCAAGAATCCGAAAAACATCAAGCTGAAAACCTAAGGAGAGATTCCTTGTCCGCCACGAAATCGATTGCACCTAGAGAGACCATTACGGCCCAGATGTCGCGCTGGGCGGCGGGGTTGCAGTATCAGGACCTCTCGCCGGATGCCGTCTACCAGGCCAAGCGCTTCTTGCTCGATTCGTTCGGCTGCGCGCTGGGAGGCTACCAGCAACACGACGTCAAGATTGCGCTGGCGGTTCTCGACGAAGTAGCCGGCCCTGGTTCGGCCACGGTGATCGGCACGGGCCAGCGCATGGATCCAGTTTCGGCGTCGCTGGCTAACGCGCTGATGATCCGTTGCATGGATTACAACGACATTTACTGGAAACAGGATCCGTCGCATCCCTCCGACATTTTTCCCGCGGCCATCGCGTGCTGCGAGCGCACTGGCAGCGACGGCAAGGAACTGATCGTCGGCCTCGTCCTTGGTCATGAGTTCGAGATGCGGCTCTGCGAGGCCGCCTTCCCGGGAATCCGAGAGCGCGGCTGGCATCATGCGACGCTAACTGCATTTGTATCGCCCATCGTCGCCGGGCGCGCACTGCACCTACCTTGGGAACAGATGCAGCATGCCATTGGCATTTCGGCCAGCCGCCACTGCACGCTCGGAGCGGTCACTGCCGGCAAGCTCACCATGATGAAGAACACGGTCGATCCCATGGCTACGCAGAGTGGCGTGTTCGCCGCGCTGCTGGCGGAAAATGGATACTCCGGGCCAGAGCACGTGATTGACGGAAAAGAAGGCCTCACCCACGTCTTCGGGCTGGAATGGAAGCTCAATCTCTTGACTGACGGGCTGGGTGAGTCGTGGCGCATCACGCAATGCGGCATGAAGGCCTTCCCCACCGAAGCTCTGACTCACACGCCGATCTCCGCCGTGCTCGATCTGGTCAAGGCGAATGATTTGCCTCCCGACCGGGTAGCAAAAATTCAGATCCGTTCGCTGGCGCGCGCGGCTGACATTCTCTCGGATCCCAGTAAGTACGATCCGCAAACCAAGGAAACTGCCGATCATTCCCTGCCCTACGTCATCGCGGCGGCGCTGGTGGACCGCCAGGTCACGCCGGTGCAGTTCACCATGGAGAAGATCATGGACGCGAAGATTCGGGAGCAACTCAAGAAGGTCGAGGTGGTCGCGGATCCCGAGATCGAAAAAGTATTTCCAGCACTACAGAGAGTAATTGTGCATATCAATACGACAGATGGACGTTGCTTCAGCAAACAACTTGACTATCCTAAGGGTGACCCGCGCAATCCGCTGACCGATCAGGAAGTAGAAGAGAAATTCGCCGCGCTCGCCGAAGGAGTGCTCTCCAAAAACGCGCAGAGGCGGGTGAAGGAGGCGGTGTGGAATTTGGACCGGGTTGGCTCGGTGAACGAATTGATGGCCTTGATGGAAGCGGATGTTCGGAAGGCACGCTTCGGCAAAGCAAAGGCAGGCAGGACCCAAGGCAGAACCGGACCGCGTGCGAAAAGCCAGAAGAAGAACCGTAAGACCATGCTTAGCTAGCACCGCCGCGGCCTTCGCACGGAGAGAAACTGGAGCCTACCATGCCGCAGACCATTGTCGAAAAGATCGCACAAGCCCACATGGCCGAAGGCCCCAATCGGCCCTTGCGCGCCGGCGACTTTCTTTCCATCCGGCCGTTTCATGTAATGACGCACGACAACACCTCGGCCGTAATGAGCAAGTTCAAGGGGATCGGCGCGAAGAAAGTGTGTGACGTCGGGCAACTCGTCTTCGCCCTGGATCACGACATCCAGAACCAGGACGAAGCCAACCTGAAAAAATACCGTTCCATCGAGGCCTTCGCCAAAGAGCACGGAGTTGATTTCTATCCTGCCGGATCGGGCATCGGCCATCAGATCATGGTCGAGCGCGGATACGTTGTGCCGGGTTCGTTTGTCGTCGCTTCCGATTCCCACTCCAACATGTACGGCGCATTGGGCGCGGTGGGCACGCCCATCGTGCGCACCGACGCGGCTGCGGTCTGGGCAACCGGGGAATTCTGGTGGCAGATTCCGCGCACGATTCAAGTTGTGCTGGAGGGCAAGCTGCCGGATGGGGTCACCGGGAAAGACGTGATCATTGCTCTCTGCGGACTCTACAACCATGATGAAGCGCTGAACGCGGCGGTGGAATTCTCCGGGCCGGGCGTCGCCAGCCTGCCCATGGACGCTCGCTTCTCCATCTCCAACATGAGCACGGAGTGGGGGCCGCTTGTGGGTTGGTTCCCGGTAGACGCCGTTACTTTGGAATACCTCCGCGGCGTGCACCAGCGGCTGAAAGCCATGGGAGTTGAGCGTTTCACGGAAGCGGACATTGCGAAATGGGCTGCGAATCCGCCGCTTCCCGATTCCGATGCGGCGTATGCTGCTCGCATCGTTCTCGATCTCAATCAAGTTACGCCGCATGTGTCGGGGCCCGACACGGTGCAGGTCATGCAGTCCGTCGCCGAAATCGAAAAAAAGAAAGTCGCCATTCAAAAGGCGTACCTGGTTTCCTGCGTGAATTCACGCGCGGCTGATCTGGAAGCGGCAGCGCGGGTTTTGCGCGGAAAGAAAGTCGCACCCGGCGTGCAGTTCTACCTGGGGGCGGCCAGCGCATGGGTGCAACAGGAAGCCGAAAGACGCGGCGCGTGGCAGGCGCTGCTCGAAGCCGGAGCAATCCCGCTACCGCCCAGTTGCGGGCCTTGCATCGGTCTCGGTACCGGACTTCTGGAAAAAGGCGAGGTCGGCATCTCGGCCACCAACCGCAACTTCAAAGGCCGCATGGGATCGCGCGATGCGCAATGCTACCTGGCGAGTCCCGAGGTCGTCGCGGCATCGGCAGTCGCGGGCTACATCACCGGTCCCAGCCGCTTTGCCGATCGCACGCCGGTTCGCGAGTATCAGGAGTTCGCCGCCGGCGCATATGCCGCCGAGCGGGTCGAGATTCTGCCCGGCTTTCCGGAGCGGGTGCGGGGGCGCCTGGTGTTCATGCCGCAGGATAACGTCAACACCGACGCCATCTACGGCAAGGATTACACCTATCGCGACGACATGACGCCGGAGATGATGGCCCGGGTGGTCATGGAGAACTACGACCCGCAGTTCGCCGAGCGCACGCGAGCGGGCGACGTCATTGTCGGCGGATTCAATTTCGGCACGGGATCGAGCCGCGAACAGGCCGTCACTTGCCTGAAGGCGAAAGGCATTCCGCTGGTGATTGCAGCCAGTTTTTCGCAGACTTACCTGCGCAATGCTTATAACAATGGCTTTTTGTGTATCGAAGTCCCGGCTCTGGTCAAGCGCCTGCGCGAACAGTTCGCGAGCGAAATCGCGGCCAAGGAAAAGACGATTGTCCCGGGTGAAGAAGTGGATATCGCCTTCACTTCCGGCACTCTAACCTGGCATGGTGAAAGCTTTGTCTTTCCGCCGCTGGGCACGGTTCCGCAGTCACTGGTGATTGCCGGAGGAGCAGAGAACGTGGTCGCGAGGAAATTGGGACTCATTGGGCAATTGAGAAATTGAGTAATTGGGTAATTGAAAACCGTTGGACCCGCGACAACTTTCGCTCGCCAAGTTACTCAATTACCAAATTACTCAATCAAGGACAAATCATGCCCAAACATACCGTAGTCACCATGCCGGGAGACGGCATCGGCAATCAGGTTCTTCCCGAATCCTTGCGGCTTCTCAAAGCCGTCGGATTCGACGCCGAGTACGTCCCTGCCGACATCGGCTGGGAGTGCTGGTGCCGCGAGGGAAACGCGTTTCCCCAGCGCACGATTGACCTGCTGGCCAAACACAAGCTGGGCCTGTTTGGCGCCATCACTTCCAAGCCCAAGAAGGAAGCCGAGGCCGAGTTGAAGCCGGAACTGAAGGGCAAGGGATATTCGTATTTCAGCCCCATTGTCACCATGCGGCAGCGCTTCCATCTCGACACCTGCGTGCGGCCGTGCATTTCGTTCCCGGGCAATCCTCTGAACTTTATTCGCAAGCGGACCGACGGCGGTTTTGAAGAGCCGGTCGTCAATGTTGTCGTCTTCCGGCAGAACACCGAGGGACTCTACGCCGGAGTGGAGTGGACCAATCCTCCGGAGCAGGTGCGAGCCGCTCTGGCCACGCATTCCAAATTCAAGCCGTTCGCCGCGGTTCCCGGACCCGACCTTGCCGTCTCTGTCCGCATCATTACGCGCAACGCCGCCCGCAAGATCTCGAAGGCAGCTTTCGAATGGGCGAAGAAGTACGGCTACAAGTCCGTCACGATTTGCGAGAAGCCCAACGTTTTACGCGAGACTTCGGGAATGATGGAGGAAGAAGCCAAGGCCGTATCCAAGGAATATCCCGGCATCGCGCTCTGGTCCACCAACATTGACGCCCAGACGATGTGGCTGACGAAAAATCCCGAAGACTACGGCGTAGTGGTGGCTTCGAATCTGTTCGGGGACGTGATCTCTGACGCCTTCGCGGGCCTGATCGGCGGCCTGGGATTCGCCGCTTCGGGCAACATCGGCGATGAAGTGGCCGTCTTCGAGCCTACTCACGGCTCGGCGCCCAAGTACGCCGAACTCAAGCCGCCCATCGTAAACCCGATCGCGATGTTTCTCTCGGCGGTCATGATGCTCGATCATATCGGTGAGGTCGAGAAGGGCCGCCGCATCCGTGCCGCGATCGCGGCGGTGGTGAAAGAAGGCAAGGTGCGTACTTACGATATGATGCGCATTCCGGGCGGCGCGAAGGCCATCAGCCAAGGCGCTGCCAGCACAGTACAGATGACGGACGCGGTTCTGGCCAAGCTGATATAGCGACCAACCAGCAGAGATTGACGGCGAATAAGCGGAGGCTCGCATGACAGTTGCCACGGAAACTCGCACCGGCGAAGCCGGCCATTGGGGCGCGGAGGTCCGCTCCGACCTCCATGTGCGGATCGAACCGCGCTCGCGCGGCGGCATTGACATCGAACTCGAGTCGCGGGTCAAGCCTTACTACGGAGACGCGATGCGCCGCCAGGCCGAAGAAGTGCTCGAGGCCCTCGGCGTGCGGCACGCGCAGGTACAAATCCACGATGAAGGTGCGCTGCCGTTTGTGATCGCGGCACGCATCGAAGCGGCTGCCCGGCGGGCCGGGCGTGGCGAGGGCACGCGGGTGCTTCCCGACCGGATTGCGCTGCCCGAGCCTTCCTCCCGCGATCGCATGCGGCGCTCCCGGCTCTACGTTCCGGGCAGCGAACCCAAGTATTTCATCAACGCTGCGCTGCACGGAGCCGATGCCATCATTCTCGACCTGGAGGATTCGGTCCACGCCAGCGAAAAGGACGCGGCCCGCCTGCTGGTGCGCAACGCGCTACGGGCGGTTGATTTTCTCGAGTGTGAGCGCATGGTGCGCATCAATCAACTTCCTCTCGGACTGGAGGACCTGGACGAGATCGTTCCCGAATCTCCTGATCTGATTCTGATCCCCAAGGTTGAGAATCCCGGTCAAGTCGTCGAGGCCGGCAAGCGCATTGCCGCGATCAAAGGTGACTACGGCATTACGCGGCCGATTTGGCTGATGCCGATTCTGGAGTCCGCACTGGGGATCGAGAACGCATTTGCGATTGCGACGGAGAGTGAAAAGATTGTCGCCCTGACCATCGGACTGGAAGATTACACGGCCGACCTCGGCGTGGTGAAAACCTCGGCCGGCGCGGAATCTCTGTTCGCGCGGCAACGCGTGGTCAATGCCGCTCATGCTGCCAGGATCCAGGCCATCGACTCGGTATTCGGCGATGTCGGCGACACGGACGGCCTGCGCGCCTGGGGCCTCAATTCTCGCGCTCTCGGTTTTGAAGGCATGGGCTGCGTTCATCCGCTGCAGATTCCGGTGATTCATGAGGCCTACGCGCCCACGCCGGCGGAAATCGAGCGCGCTCGTAGAATTGTCGCGGCTTACAACGAAGCGCAGGAGAAAGGCCTGGGCGTTGTAAGTCTGGGATCGAAGATGATCGATCCTCCGGTCGTGAACCGGGCGCTGAAGCTGATGGCGCGGGCCAAAGCCATGGGAATTGTTGACTGATGATTGTTGATGGTTGATGGAAAAGCGCGTGACCAATCCGGGGCTGCCGAAGCGATTGAGGACGTGATGGCTATTCTCGACAAAACGGAACTTGTTACCAATGCGGCGGGACGCATGGTCCCGGAAACGGTGAATGGCCGCACCCAGACCGCTTATATGGGTGTGGGGAAGTATCAGCCGCGCGGCAACAAAGCTGCGCCTCCTATCCGAACGGCGGCGGATTATCCTGCAACCGGCGACAAGCGCGTTGCCGATCTGGAAACCGCTCTTCGCAAGTGCGGCCTGCGCGACGGCATGGTGATTTCTTCGCATCATCATCTGCGCGATGGCGACCGTGTCGCGCTGATGGCGCTCGAAGCGGCAGCCAGAATCGGCGTCAAAGATCTGATGTGGTTTCCCAGCGCATCGTTCCCTTCGCAAAAGGGCGCAATCGAATTGATGGAGTCGCGCGTCATCGACCACGTCGAAGGCAGCATGAACGGCCCGCTGGGCGATTACTGCACCCAGGGCAAGATGCGTGGCATGGGGGTTTTGCGCTCACACGGCGGCCGCTGGCAGGCTATTCAGGATGGCGAAGTCCACATTGATGTCGCCGTGATCGCCGCGCCCACGGCCGATCCTTTCGGCAACTGCGATGGCTCGCACGGAAAATCCGCCTGCGGCTCTCTGGGCTTTGCGCTGGCGGATTCGACCTACGCCGATCACGTTATCGCCGTCACCGACAACCTGGTTCCCTTCCCCTGCATTCCGTGGCAGATCCAGGGCAACAACGTGGATTACGTGGTCGAGGTGGAGTCCATCGGCGATCCGGCCAAAATCGTTTCCGGCACGACCCAGATCACGCGCTCGCCCGATCGCCTGCGCATCGCCGAGTTCGTGGCGCGTTTCCTCCGCGATGCCGGCATCCTGCGCAATGGATTCTCCTTCCAGGCTGGGGCGGGCGGAATTGCTCTGGCCTTCGTCAGCTACCTCAAGCAAATGATGAAGCAAGCCGGCGTCAAAGCGCGATTCGTGCGTGGCGGGTCAACCAAGTACCTGGTCGAACTGCTGGAAGAGGGACTGACCGACTACATCCTCGACGGGCAAACCTTCGACCTCGACGGCGTGCGCTCCATGGCCGACAATCCGCGCCACGTAGCGACTTCCCCGTTCACGTCCTACAACTACCACGGCAAAGGGAATTTCGCGTCCTTGGTGGATGCGGTTGTGCTCGGCGCCACTGAGGTGGACACCAACTTCAACGCCAACGTGGTGACGCACTCCGATGGTCGGCTTCTGCACGGCATCGGCGGCTGGCAGAACTGTCTGGCCGCCGGATGCACCATCCTGGCCGTGCCGTCGTTCCGCGACCGGATTCCCGTGATCGTGGACGAAGTGACCACGCTATGTGGGCCGGGCGAATTGATTGACGTGGTGGTGACCGAGCGTGGCATTGCCATCAATCCGCGGCGGCAGGATCTGCTCGACGCGGTCAAAGGTTCGAAGCTCCCCATTCGCCCGCTCCCGGACATCAAGAAAGAAGTCGAGCGCATCTGCGGCGGCAGGCCTCAGCGGCCGAAGCGCGGCGAACGCCCCGTAGCGATCGTCAAATGGGTGGATGGCACCGTGCTCGACACGGTATGGCAGATTCCGTGAACGGAAGAGTCTCTATCTGCCGCGCGCTCGACCGGCCTACTGAAGCGGCAACAGTGCCTCGCATGCCGCCTCACTGGCGATGGCAGAACCCGACGGCTGCACCCGAATCACCGCATCTTCGAAAGAGCAAAAGCTGCGTGTTCCCGTCCGGTTTACGGTGATCGGTACTGCCGTCGCGTAGTAACTGGAGGCCGGGGGACCACCCGAACCGATGGCTGTGAAGTTGTAACCGGCTTTGGTTCCCGAAGCGAGGATGTTGTCGATCAGGCAGGCCGTCGTCGAACTCGGCGTACAAGGACTGGCCCCACCGAGTTGCGCCAGCGTTGGGGCATATCCGACGGTCGGGTAACTGGAGTTGTAAGTGATCTCCGCCGTGTTGATGGTTTTGATGGACTGCACAGCCGAGGCCTCATAGGCGGCCATGCGAGCGTTTAACAGGTTGGGGATCGCGATGGCGGCAATGATCAGAATAATGGCAACTACGATCAGCAGTTCGATCAACGAGAAACCTTTTTGCTTTCGCATGAAAGTGGCTCCCAGCGCGGCATTTCGAGCACGACAAGCTTACCACTGCTCGGGCAGGATGTCTCCCCTTTTAAGAACGTCGGGCTTCGCCAGAGTTGCAAACTTTTGCGGCTCTGAACCCGGTTGTGACAAAATGCACTGTTTCCATCGGAGACCCTCTTGTTAGAAGCATATCAATGGCTCCCGCCAGAAGCTGTGAAGATTGTCCTGGTCCTGTTTTTGTCTTTTCTGATCGGGCTGGAACGCGAGGAACACAAAGCGACAGCTGGATATTACGCTTTCGGAGGAGTCCGCACCTTCCCCCTGATCGGGTTGATCGGCTACTCGGTCGCGCTCCTGTCCGGCGGGCAACTTCTCCCGGTATTTCTCGCCTTTCTGGTGATCGGCAGCTTCCTCCTGTTGTCTTATTGGCGCAAACTTTGCTCTTCCGACGCAGCCGGTGTTACCTCGGAGATGTCAGGGCTTGCGACGTTCCTGGTGGGCGCGCTCGTCTATTACGAGCATTTCTGGATGGCGACCGCGTTGAGCGTGGCCAGCTTGTTGTTGCTCGAACTCAAAGCGGGCCTGGAAGGGCTCGCCACCCGCATTCCGCCCGAAGAAATTCTGACTTTCGCCAAGTTTCTGCTGCTCAGCGGAGTCATTCTGCCCATTTTGCCCCGGCAGGAATTCGGGCGCTTTCACGTGAATCCCTTCAAGACCTGGCTGGTTGTGGTTGCGGTAAGCACGATTTCATACGGCAGCTATGTTTTGCAGAGGGCAACGAAGCAACGCGGAGGAGTGGTGCTGGCCGCGTTGCTGGGCGGCGCATATTCCTCGACCCTGACCACAGTCGTGATATCGCGAAGAGCCGCCCAGGAAGAGCATCCGCACCTGTTCTCAGGTGGCATTCTGATCGCATCCGGCATGATGTACGCGCGGCTGGTCGCTCTGCTCGCGCTGTTTAACCGCCACCTGGCAGTCGCCTTGGCGCCGCCGTTTCTGGTATTCGCCGTGCTTGCGATTGCAACCGGATGGATATGGTCCAGCAGACCCGACCCGCAGGCGTCGGAGGTAAAGCGCGAGTTTGAGCCAAAGAATCCGCTCGAACTGCGGGCCGCCTTTCTTTTTGCTGTTCTGTTCCTCGTCATGCTCGTCGCCACGCAGTTGGCGGTTATCTACTTGGGACGGGCGGGGGTAAACGTACTCGCCGCCATTATGGGAGTTACCGACGTAGATCCTTTCATTATGGGGATGACGCAGGCTGCAGGCACGCTCACGCCGCTCAGAGTTGCTGCAGCCGCGGTCGCCATCGCCGCCGCGAGCAACAACCTCATCAAAGGGATTTACGCCTACAGCCTGGCGGATAAGCGGACGGGAATTCAGAGCCTCAGCTTCCTGGCAGGTCTGGCCGCGCTCGGTCTTACTCCGCTGCTCTGGCTCTAAACGCGGCTGGACTCGATCGCGTGGAAATTCAGGACGAGTGGCCGTTCCCCTGGATTGCTCGCAGGTGCTAAGCGGATGCTCCAGCCGCAGCGCTGCTGGCGGCCGCAGGCGGGGTGGAGCGCTGCTTCTGCAGCGCCTCGTGGAAGGCGTCAGTCGTCAGGTGCCCTCGGCGAAACAACTGCAGTAAAGGATCATCGCTACGGTCGGAAGGCGGTTGCGCAACCGCGGTTTCAGATTCCAGGCCTTCCGGCTCGACCAGCAACTCTGGCAGCAAGCCGCGGTTTTCCGAAAGCACGGCCAGGAACTTTTCCACAGCCCCGCGATGTTCCGGCGTCGCCTGCGCAAATTCCACTCCCATGCCCTTGTCCGGGTGCATGACCCGCACCACACCTTGGGCCCGTATCTCTACCCCGCCGGCGCGCATGCACAGCATCACACGGCTCGAGACGGGAAAGGGCGATGCGATCTCCAGATAGCACGCACCCAGGCTCAAGTCGGTGAGCTGACAGCGGATGGGAGGATCGTCCTGCTCGGCATCGGGAGAATTCCGCTTGAGCCACTCCCGGAGTTGGAGCGTTGCCGCCGGCGGCGCCTGCAGAAAACGCAGGCCGGCCTGCTTGGTCGTTCCCTCCCAGGCGAATTCGGCGGGCAACTCCAGAGCAATCTCGGTTCCCGGCAAGCTGAAGGCAATCTGCCAGCGTCCGGTGGGATGGCGCCGGTCTGCAATGCCGACGGCCATGCCTCCCTCGCTCAGATCCAGCGTGGTCACTTTCATGTTGGGGCCGCCGTCGAGATTGCGCAGCACCACCGGGATTTGCACGGCCACGCGTGCGTTGCGGCGCCGTTCGCTCTTCATCAAAGCCCGGGCCGCCCGGAAGCTGGACTTGGCCCGCTCGATCGAAACCGGCTTGTACAGCACAAAATGAGCCCCCAGCTCAAACGCCGACTTCAAGCCGATAATGGGGTCTACGATGGCAACCGCAACCGCCTGCCGGTTACATGGGGCGTTACGCGCGCTGCGCAGCACTTCTGGGGTGCCTTCGCCGTCAAAATCCACGATGATCGCCTCAAACCGCCGGCGGGTCAGCTGGCGCAGGGCGGCGTCCGCGTCACTGCACAGTTCGACTCCGATCTCAAGGTCGCCGAGCGTGCGGCGCAGCACGCGAACGATCTTTTCGTCGGAACATAAAACCAACGAATTCAAGTTCATGGCTGGGACCATCTCCAGGAAACGCGCGCCCACCCTTCCCTCGGGCACTTTGTGTTTCCCACAGGTCGTTCGGCAAGCGAGGATGAGGATAACGCCAACCGAGACTCCCCCTTGCACTTTATGTCTGTTCGGCGTCAACGATCAACGGTGTCCCGCTTTAAGTCATTACCGACGTAACAGATGGTCTGCTCGCGAGCAAATCGCCCGCAAGAAGGACCAGTCGGGGACGTTCCCAGAACGGAAGGCATGAATCAGGCGATCAAAAGGTCGCAAACCACCGGTTAAGTGATTTAGTTGCAACGACTTCAATGGAATTCGCTCAGGCTTTGTTGGCGAAATTCTCGTTGACTTTCAGATAAAGATGACTGTAAGATACTGAGTCTCCGATTAACCTGGAAGGCTGTGGATGAACATGGGACGTGCCGGTTTGTCCGCAGCGCGGTTGGTTTCTTCACTGCATCCTCGCGACCACGTGGAGAATCATATAGTTAGCGGGGTTAGGAAGTAATAGTTCAGTTCATCCCTTAGCAGCAGAAAGGCATCTTACATGGCGAAGCGACGCGGAAATCCCAACTGGGGCAAGCCCGAACCGATCGGGCCGATCACCCCTACCATCACCGAATTCGAGCAGGTTGTGCGTGAATACAAGCTCTCCCCCGATCAGTACCTGAGGTCGACTCGTCTCCGGGAATGGGCGCGCCGCAACAAGAATTCGAAGTATATCCCCGAGCCTCTTCTTGAAGCCTGGGGTTTCGAGATTGAGTCCACTCTGTAAGATGCAGATGTGATACGGGTTTGGGGCCGCTCCTCAGTTATCTTGGGCGAGCGGCCGTTTCGTTGTCTGCATACCTTCGGGTTGATCCCGGCTCCTGGGTCTTGGGCCTTAGGTCTTGGGTATTCGGTTCCGGGGCAAGGAGTGCCAAAGCGCTTGCGAGAAATTGGGATGGAACCTGAAGACGATTGTCCTAAGACCTAACACCTAAGACCCCAACGCCTGCCCCATGCTCGATGTGCTGAAGATTCCGCCCGCTGAGCTGTTTGCGCTGCTGGCCGCAGTTGGCTTTGCCGCCGGCCTGAATCTCTACGCCACCGTAGCCGTCCTGGGGCTGCTGGCGCGCTTCGGACATCTGCCTCTGCCGCCGGGACTGCAACTGCTTCAGAGTTGGCCCGTCATTGCCGCCAGCGTGGCTCTGTTCGCGGTCGAATTCTTCGCCGACAAGATTCCTGCCTTCGACCTGATCTGGAATGCGTTGCATACGTTTGTGCGGGTTCCGGTGGCGGGGCTTTTGGCCTATCAGGCGACGAGCCAACTTTCTCCCGGGCAGCAGTTGCTGGCCACGTTACTTGGCGCTGGAGTCGCTTTCGCAGCTCATGGCGGGAAAACCGCCGTGCGGGCTGCCGTGACACCCTCGCCCGAGCCGTTATCGAATATCACTCTCAGTCTGGGCGAGGACGCGCTTGCCATCGGGCTGACCTGGCTGGCGACACGGCATCCTTACGTGGCGGGGACGCTGGCCGTTATCTTCGTCGTCATCGTCATTGTGATGGTGCGATTCGTGATCCGCGCCCTGCGGGCGCTGTTTCGCGGGGCTGCACAGGAAATAGCTGACTAGTGTGGAACTGGCCCTACCAAGACTTGTTGTCATTCCGAACCGGTCGGCAGGACCGGTGAGGAACCTGCTTTCTCCGTCACTCTCATCACCGCCGCCTTGCCCCACCCCGCCGCCAGATCCCCCCAAGTCGGATTCTCACGCCGAATCAACTCGACCTTTTTCTGGCGCCGCCACTTCTTGATCTCGGTCTCCCGCGTGATCGCGCTCTCGACATTCTGAAACGACTCGAAGTAAACCAGCCGATGCACGCGATACTTCCGCGTAAACCCTCCACCCTCACCCTCCCGGTGCTGCAAGACCCGCGCCATAAGGAAACCCGTCATCCCGACATAAATCACCCGACTCTTGCTCGTCATGATGTACACGTAATAACGCCGCTGATGCACCATCGCCACTCCCCAGGGACAGCAGGTTCCTCACGGCTAAAGCCGTTCGGAATGACAAAGTTTAAGGACTGATCCGAGAACTTGCAGTATCAACCGTCACAATCACCCTGTGCAAAACCTCGCCCAACCAACATGTGTTGTCATTCCGAACCGGTCGGCAGGACCGGTGAGGAACCTGCTTCCCCGACCTCTGCTAGAATCTCCTGATTGTGAGCCCCCAGCCGCCATTCATCGATGTTCCAGACGCGATTGAGGAAATCCGCGCCGGCCGCATGATCGTGGTCGTGGACGACGAAGACCGCGAGAACGAGGGCGATCTCACCCTCGCCGCCGAGAAAATCACTCCTGCAGCCATCAACTTCATGGCCAAGCACGGCCGCGGGTTGATTTGCCTCGCTCTGACCGAGGAGCGCCTCGACCACTTGCGCATCGGTCCGATGACCGCGGAAAACACCTCGCAATACGGCACGGCGTTCTGCGAAGCGGTGGATGCGCGCCAAGGCGTCACCACCGGCATTTCCGCTTATGACCGCGCCCGCACCATTCAGGTTGCCATCGATCCGGCGACCAAGCCGACCGATCTGGCGCGGCCGGGGCACGTATTCCCTCTGCGTGCCCGCAAGGGTGGAGTGCTGGTGCGCGCGGGCCAGACCGAGGCTTCCGTCGATCTGGCACGGCTCGCGGGAATGGTTCCCGCGGGCGTTATCTGCGAAATCATGAAGGACGACGGCAGCATGGCCCGCGTCCCGGACCTGATCGAATTCTGCCGCGAGCACGGTCCCAAGATGCTGACCGTGGCCGAACTCATCCGCTACCGCATGGCGCATGAGCGTTACGTGCATCGGGTGGGCGAGGCTCTGGTGGACACGCGCTTCGGCGAATTCCGCCTGATCGCCTACGCCAGCGAAGTGGACGGCGGAGAATCGCACGTGGCGCTGATCCGCGGCGACATCGAGCACAGCGAAATCCCGGTGCTGGTGCGGATGCACGCCCACTGCCTGATGGGCGACGTCTTCGGCGCCACCGGTTGCGAATGCCACGCGACGTTGGAGGGGTCGCTGCGCCGCATTTCGCAGGAAGGGCTGGGCGCGCTGATCTACCTGCACCAGACTTCCCAGGGATTTTCTGTGGAAAAAATCGGCGAGCGCAACGCCCTCACCTTCCATCGCGGACGGAGCCTTCCTTCGTTGTATGACAACGAAAAGCAGGTTCAGCGGGAAATCGGCATTGGAGCGCAGATTCTGTCTGATCTGGATTTGCGCCGCATCCGGCTGCTCACCAACCGCCCGAAGAAAGTGGCGGCGCTGGAAGGATTCGGCATTGAGATCGTGGAGCAGGTTCCGGTGGAGTTGAAGGAAGTCAGGAAGAGCTGAGAGTCTGGTGGTGTGGCGCGGGCACTCTTGCCCGCGAAATGCCGGAACCATGAGAAGCACGGTATTCCACCCGTGCTTCAAACCCGTGGGCTTTGGTTTGCTGGCAGGTACAGAGCCGAGATTGATAATGCCCCTGGATTGAGAGTTCGCGGGCAGGAGTGCCCGCGCCACATGGTCTGTTAGAACGGCTTGCGCGCCACCACTTCGCTGTCGCGGATGAAGAACTGCGCCGAGCAGTGCTCGGAGCCACAAATGACGGGCAGGAGCCCGTTGATCTGTTTGCGCGTGATCAGACCCAGCATCCCGCACGACGGGCAGGAAAGCACGGCCCAGTAGGGATCTTCTTTCTCGCCGATTTCGCCGGCGTTTTCCAGCACAAAGACGGTACCCGGCTGCATCTGTTCCGGAATCCACTCATTCAGGATGTCCAGTTCGCCGACCATGTCTCCTCCCTGTGCCTCCTGGGCGCTGCGATCCCAAACCCTTGCCTATAAGGCCTTTGTAGCATGCCACCGGTAGTCGGGCGACGTTACTGAGGTACTTACTTTCCCGGAGATGATCCCAGCCTGCATCTGCTGCACCGCGCTCGCTTCTTGCGACGTGAAGCGCTCTTGCATGACCCTCGAATCTGCTTGAAACAAACCGCAAGCCAAATGTTTCAAACATTTTAGGCATGAGTGGCTGTGGATCGAACAGAGAATTGGAGGGGGAGGAGTGACTAACAGAGTTCCTGCTGACGGGCTGCCAACCCGCCGCCGACAAAATGGACGACCTCCAGCCTATCGCCCTCAGTGAGGTGAGTCGAAGCCCAGCGGTCGCGGGGCACGATGTCTCGATTCAGTTCCACCGCCACGCGGTCGGCCTTCATGCCCAGGATTTCCACCAAAGCCGCGAGAGTAAATGGGGCAGGGGAACTGGCAAAATCCCGATCCTCTCCATTGATTTGGAGTTTCATTTGACTTGAAGTTCCATGGTGAGGCTTTCGTAGGCCAGCAGAAGGATTGTAGCGCCGCTCTGTCTATTCCGCGCGACGCAGAACGAACTTCCGGGTCGCCGTGCGTCCCTCGAAGTTGGCCTGCACCAGCAGGGACGCGTCCGGCAGGGCGGCTTCTTCGACTTCGATCTTGATCTCGGCCGAACCGCCGGAGTCGGCTACGGCTTGGGTGTAGAACGGAGCCGCGCCGGGACGGGCAAAGCGAAAGACCAGGCGCGCTCCGGGAGCGGCCGCTCCTCCTTCGGTCACGCGCAACTGCATGGTCAAGGCGCGGTCAGCATGCACCGACCCGGCATTGAGCCATTCGACTTCCAGTTCCTTTACGGCGGCCAGGACTTCCGGCTCGGGACGATCCAGCACGGAATCGAGCTTCCCTTCCCGAATCGCATCCAGCACCAGACGGTGCTGCTCGCGCAGGCGTTGCTCTTTCTGCGCGTCTCCGAGCGGCGCTTCATCGGCTTTGCCGGCATAAGAAGTCGCCTTCTTGCCGATGCAGCGTCCGCGCACAAACACCTGCGTCTGCAGCAGGCGCTCACCTTCGCGAGCCTCGCTCTGCACGTGGTAGATCGTGTCGGCGTGCTTCACGTCGGTATTGAAGCCAAAAATCATAGGGATTGTGTAATTTGGTAATTGTGTAATTGGGTAATTGAAAATCCGTGGGTCAGGGACATCAACGCTCCTTCGCGGTCGCTTTTCAATTACTCAATTACCAAATTACTCAATTACAAAATTCACTTTTCCGTTCGCTTGACACTGTTAAGCGCAAGCCCCTAATCTAGAATGTTTAAGCATCGCTTGGCGCGAATTATATATAGCTTGTCCTATGCCCGACAATTACTTCGCTCGCTACCTCCCGTTTTTGATTCATATTCTTATGGCGGGCGGGATTGCGGCTGCCATGGCCCTGCTCTCCTGGCTGATCGGGCAACGGAAGCCCACCCGCGCCAAACTCTCACCTTATGAATGCGGCATGACCCCGGTGGGTGACTCCCGGGAGCGCTTTTCGGTGAAGTTCTACCTGGTGGCCATGCTGTTCATTTTGTTCGACGTAGAGGCAGTTTTCATCTACCCCTGGGCGGTGATTTTGCGCCGGCTAAAGGCGGCCGGCGAGGGTATGTTTGGGCTGTGGGAGATGCTGGTGTACATCGCGATTTTCCTGGTCGGCTTCTTCTATGTCTGGAAAAAGGGCGTCCTGGACTGGGGTGAGGCCTCGATCCGGCGGGAGAAGCCCTGATGCCACTCACTCCCCCGATTACCGATCTCGAGCAACTGAAGAACCACCCGGCGGTGGCGCGCCTGCTCGCCTGGAACGCTGCTGCAGTCGAGGGCGTGAAGTTCGACCGCGACGAGATGACGGTCTACGTGGAACGGGGCAGCGTTCGCGAAGCCTGCGTGCGGTTAAAGGATGATCCTGCCTGCCCTTTCAACTTCCTTTCCGACGTCACCTGCGTGGATTGGTACCCCTCCGAACCCAGGTTTGAGGTCGTTTACCATCTGCTCTCGATTCCGAAGAAAGAGCGCGTTCGGTTGAAAGTCCGCCTCGACAGCGCCGGTCCGGCGGTCGAGTCCGTAACCTCGGTCTGGCCGGGCGCCAACTATTTCGAGCGCGAAGTTTTCGATCTGTTCGGCATTCGTTTCACCGGGCATCCCTGCCTCCGCCGCATCCTGATGCCGGAAGACTGGGAAGGTCACCCTCTGCGTAAAGATTATCCCGTGGAGGGCTACCGCTAAAGGTTAGCGAAATAAAGATGGCGCACCTGACGTCCACGCCCGTTGTCGAACCCGGCCAGGATCGCACCATGATCCTGAACATGGGGCCGCAGCATCCGTCCACTCACGGCGTGCTGCGCGTGATTCTGGAAATTGACGGCGAAAATGTGGTGCGCCTGATGCCCGACATCGGCTTCCTCCACACCGGCATTGAGAAGACCTGCGAAGCCAAGTTCTATCAGCAAGTCGTGCCGCTGACTGATCGCATTGACTATCTGTGCCCCCTGACCAACAACCTCTGCTACGTGCTGGCCGTGGAGAAACTGCTGGGGCTGGAGATTCCTCCGAAGGCGCAGTGGCTGCGCGTGCTGCTGAACGAACTGACGCGCATCAACTCGCACCTGGTGTGGCTGGGCACGCACGCCATGGACATCGGAGCGCTGACCGTGTTCCTGTATTGTTTCCGCGAGCGCGAGGAGATTCTGCGCATGTTCGAGATGGTCAGCGGACAGCGCATGATGACCTCGTATTTTCGGGTCGGCGGAATCGCGCTGGAGCCGCCGCTCGGATTCTTCGATCGCGTGCGCGATTTTGCGGGCTATTTCCCGGAGAAAGTGGATGAGTACGAGAACCTGCTGACTGGGAATCCCATTTGGATGATGCGCACCAAGGGCGTCGCCCGCATGACCGCCGAAGATGCGATTGCCCTGGGCGCGACCGGTCCAACCCTGCGCGGCAGTGGAGTGGATATCGACCTGCGCCGCGACATGCCGTATTCCGGTTATGAGAATTTCAAGTTCAAAGTTCCGGTTTCGCAGGAAGGCGACGTTTTTGCCCGATATATCTGCCGCGTGCAGGAATTGCGCGAATCGGTCGAGATCATCCGGCAGGCGCTCGATGGGATGCCGGAAGGGCCGATCAAGGCTGACGCTCCCCACGTGGTTCTGCCCGATCGCGAGAAGATGAAGACTCAGATGGAGTCGCTCATCTATCACTTCAAGATCATCACCGAGGGATTCGCGGTTCCGGCCGGCGAGGTCTATCAGGCGGTCGAATCTCCCCGTGGAGAGATGGGCTACTACATCGTGAGCGACGGCACGGCCAAGCCGTACCGTGTGCACATGCGCGCCGCGTGTTTCGCCAATCTGCAGACTTTGGCAAAAATGTGCGAGGGACGGTTGCTGGCCGATGTAGTGGCCGCGATCGGCAGCATTGACATCGTGCTGGGGGAAATTGACCGGTAGGACGATTGAGTAATTGTGTAATTTGGGAATCGGGAAATTGAAAACATAATGAGCCACTGGTTCTGATTCTCAATTACTTCAATTACCAAATTTCCCAATTACTAAATTGTGGTTATGAAATTCTCAGACGAGTTCGAACGACGGTTTGCGGAGATGGTCCCTCATTATCCGACCAAAAGATCCGCCCTTGTCCCAACGCTGTTGTACGCACAGGACGAGGTCGGATTTCTCTCCGACGAGGTCATTTTTGAAATCGCCTCGCGCCTCGACCTGACCGAACTCGAAGTGCGGAACGTGATCAGCTACTACTCCATGCTGACCACCAAGCCGCGCGGCAGGTTCAACGTGCAGGTCTGCACCAATATCAGTTGCATGGTGCGCGGCGGCGCGGAGATTCTTCATCATTGCGCGAAGAAGTTGGGCATCGGCCACAAACAAACTACGCCGGACGGACTGTTCACGCTGGAAGAAGTGGAGTGCATCGGCGCCTGCAGCTGGGCTCCGGCCGCGCAGGTCAATTACGATTTTCACGAGAACCTGACGCCTGAAAAGATGGATCAGATTCTCGACGAGTACAAGAAAAAGGGAACGCAGTGAGAAGGCAGAAGGCAGAAGTAAGAATGCAGAAGTAAAACCGAACGCGTTTCATTCTTCATTCTGACTTCTTCATTCTGCATTCACATGGCTGACTTGGTCTCCCATCCCGACGAGGTGAAGGTCGTCTCCCGGCGCTTTGGCCTGGGTGCGACCAGCATTGACCGCTACCTCGAACTGGACGGCTACAAGGCTGTGCAGAAGGCGCTCGCGATGGAACCGGACGCCATCATTAATGAGGTTAAGAACTCGGCCTTGCGCGGGCGCGGGGGCGCAGGATTCTCCGCCGGGATGAAGTGGTCGTTTGTGCCCAAGCAATCGCCCAAACCCAAATACGTGTTATGCAACGGTGACGAGAGCGAGCCCGGCACATGCAAAGACCGCCTGATTTTCGAGCACGATCCGCATTCGGTGATCGAAGGCGTGATGATCGCGGGATTGGCCGTGGGCGCAAAGAGCGGCTACATTTACATCCGCGGCGAGTATCGATATCTGTCGGTCATCATGCAGAAGGCGATCCGCGACGCCTACGCCAAAGGATTTCTCGGCAAGAACATTTTCGGCAGCGGGCGCGATTTTGACGTTTATTGGCACGGCGGAGCCGGCGCCTACGAAGTCGGCGAAGAATCGGCGCTGATGGAATCGCTCGAGGGCAAGCGCGGCGTTCCCCGCATCCGGCCGCCGTTTCCGGCCGTGGTCGGGCTGTGGGGAGGGCCGACCGTCATTAACAATGCCGAGACGCTGGCTAACGTACCGCACATTATTCTTGGCGGCGCGGAATGGTACGCCAAGCTGGGTACCCCGAAAAACGGCGGCACGCGCCTGTTTTGCCTGAGCGGCAACATCGCCAAGCCGGGCGTCTACGAATTGCCCATGGGCTATAACTTAAAGAAAATGATTTATGAAGTCGGCGGCGGCATACCCAATGGACGCAAGTTGAAGGCGGTCGTGCCCGGCGGATCGTCATGCCCGTGTCTTACCGCCAACGAAATCGACGTCGCCATGGATTTCGATTCGGTTGCGAAGGCCGGCTCCATGCTGGGGTCGGGCGGTGTGGTCGTGATTGACGATGCGCAGTGTATCGTGAAGTTCGCCTTGCGCACTATGAAGTTCTATCAGCATGAAAGCTGCGGCTGGTGCATCCCGTGCCGTGAAGGCACCGATTGGCTGAAGAAAACGCTGATTCGGTTCCACGCCGGCGGTGGATTGAAGAAAGACATCGACAACATGCAGTACCTGGCAGAGAACATGCTGGGCAGGACTTTCTGCCCGCTCGGCGATGCGGCCGCGATGCCGACTATCGCGTTCGTGAAAAAGTTCCGCAAGGAGTTTGAAGATCACCTGGAAGGCAAGCCGTGCCTGTTTGAGAAAGAGGGCGCGGTGGAACAACTTCCGGTGATGGCGCACTGAGAAGATTGAGTAATTGGGAAATTTGGGAATTGAGTAATTTGAAGTGGCTGTATGGATTCGCAACCTGAACAGCTTCGCGATCGCACCAAGGCCTTTGCGCTTCGAGTGATCCGGCTGTTCCGTTCGTTGCCGTATAAGACCGACACGCAAGTTCTCGGCAAGCAGTTATTGCGGTGTGGCACTTCGGTCGCCGCGAATTACCGGGCAGTTTGCCGAGCACGGTCGAAGGCTGAGTTCATTGCCCGAATGGGGATTGTGGCGGAGGAAGCGGACGAAGCAGTGCTTTGGCTCGAGCTTCTGATCGAATCAGGAATTGTGAAGTCGCAACTGACAGAAGGGCTTCTGAAAGAGGCCCGAGAACTGGCGGCGATACTGACGGCCTCACAGCAAACGGCGAAAAGGACAGCGTGACAAGGTTTAAGTTACTCAATTACCAAATTACACAATTACCCAATGCCAGAAGTTAATCTCACTGTCGACGGCAAGAAATTTACCGCTCCCGCGGGCACGCTGCTTATTGAGGCCTGCAAGACGGTAGGCATCGAAGTGCCTTCGTTCTGCTACTACCCGAATCTTTCTCTGCAAGGCGCCTGCCGCATGTGTCTGGTGAAGATCGAGAAGATGCCCAAGCTGCAGACCGCGTGCACCACGGTCGTGAGCGAGGGCATGGTCGTCTCGACCGACAGTGACGAGGTCAAGCAGGCGCGCAAGTCCATGCTCGAAATGCTGCTCGGCAACCACCCGCTCGATTGCCCGGTCTGCGACGCCGGCGGCGAGTGCGAGTTGCAGGATATGACGTTCACCTACGGCGCCGCAGAATCGAAATTCATGGAGAGGAAGAACCACAAGGAGGAACAGCAGTGGTCTCCCGTGGTCTTTTTCGACCGGCCGCGCTGCATTCTCTGCTACCGCTGCGTGCGCATCTGCGGCGAGGGCATGGACGTCTGGGCGCTCGGCGTGCAGAACCGCGGGGTAAGTTCGCTCATCGCTCCCAATAAAGAAGATCACTTGGAGTGCGAAGAGTGCGGCATGTGCATTGACATTTGCCCTGTGGGCGCGCTCACTTCCGGGGCCTATCGTTACAAAACGCGGCCGTGGGAGATGAAGCACGTCGGCACCGTCTGCACGCATTGCGGTGACGGCTGCAAAACCACGCTGGGCGTGCGCCGCTCCGAGACCGGCATGGAGATCGTCCGCGGCGACAACCGCGACAAGAGCGGCATCAACGGCGATTTTCTGTGCATCAAAGGCCGCTACGCCTTCGATTTCGCCAATCACGAAGAGCGCCTGACCCAGCCGCTCATCCGCAAGAACGGAAAGCTTATGCCCTCCACCTGGGAGGAGGCCTTCGAGTTGGTGGGCAAACGATTTGCCGAAGTTCGTGACAAAGATGGAGGCGAAGCGATCGGCGTCATCGGCTCGACGCGCACCACCAACGAAGAAGCGTACCTGCTCTCGAAATTCGCACGCGTGGTGTTGAAGACAAATAATGTTGACCATCACCGCACGGCCGACTTCCCTGCCCTGGCCGCGGTGCTGTGTGGCCAATCCGAAGCGACTGCCACCATGGCAGATCCCTACAATGCTCCGGCAATCCTACTGATCGGCAACGATCCCACCCAGCAGCATCCGCTACTGGCCTGGCAGATTCGCAACAACGTGCGCCTCCACCGCGCCAGGTTCTACGTGATTAACTCGCAACCCATCAAGCTGCGTCGGCAGGCGACGAGTTTCATGCAGATTCCGGCAGGAACGGAAAGCAAAGTTGCCAGCTTCCTGGCGGGCGACGACGGCACACTGGATGCCCTAACCGCCCGTGTGGGCGCAAACGACTCGCCCGGGCAGGACGGGCGGGAGCGCCCGTCCCCACACAACCAGTGGATCGCGCTCCGCGACAAGTTGCGGTCGGAACCGAATCTCCTGATCATTTTCGGTTCAGAGATTCGGGGCGGTGCCGTGGCGAGTCTGGTTTCCTTCGGTTCCGCCATTTCCGGCGCCAAGTTCATCTGTCTTGCCGACTACGCCAACTCACGTGGCGCCGCGGATATGGGTCTCTATCCCGACCTGTTGCCTGGCTACCATCCGACAGGAGCCAGCATCGAGATTCAAAAGGAATGGACCAATCCCTCAGCCCCTGGGCTCGACATCTCCGGCATGACCGAAGCTGCCAAGAGCGGCAAGCTGAAAGCCTTGTACGTGATTGGCTCGAATCCGATCGGCCGCCTGAATATCGACCCGTTCGCCTTTTCGAAGAGCTTCGTGGTCGTGCAGGACATGTTCCTGACTGAGACTGCGGTGGTCGCCGATGTGGTGCTTCCCGCGGCCAATCTCTATGAAAAGTCTGGCACCGTCACCAATACCTGCGGCGATGTGCAACTGGTCAAGAAGGCCGGCGAAGTGTCGGGCACAAAGACCGATTTCGAAATGATGGTCCGCATCGCCGACGCCATGGGCTTTGATGTCCACAGGCTCGTGCCGTTCGGCGGCGGAACGCACGCCGACATGGGCCAATCTCGCGGAGTTCAGTCGGGCGAGGCCGACCGACATGCGGTTTGGCTGGAAATGCAAGGGCTGGAGCCAAAGCTCAGCCCGCTCGATCCTAGGGCGATTCTCGACGAAATCCAGCGACTGGTTCCGGGCTATCACGTCTCGCGCATGAACCTGCTGGCCGGCAACAGCGAGCACACAACACTGGCAAACTCCGGACCGGGCGCTGCCCACAAGCCGGAAACGATTATCCCCGCCAATGAAACTTTATTCAGTTCGGGCACGCTGGGACGTTATTCACGGACTCTGCAATCGGTCATCGAGAGTCACGAAGTAAAGCCCGCCGACGTCGCGGCGGACTGATTTAACAATTTGATTTAACAAGACGAGTATCAGAAGGACTGGAGAGGAACGAACGATTTGCCGATCTGGCTCTACATTCTGGCGTCGGTGATCAAGTCCGCGGTGGCTCTGGTGGTATTGCTTACCGCAGTCGCCTACACCGTCTGGCTCGAACGCAAAGTGGTGGGGCATATTCAGAATCGCTGGGGACCCACGCGGGTCGGCCCATTCGGCCTGCTGCAGCCGCTGGCCGACGGCCTCAAACTTCTGGTCAAAGAAGACTTAACGCCGCCGCATGTCTACAAGCCGCTCTATATTGCGGCGCCACTGATTGCCATCATCTTCGCGCTGACCTCGATCGCGGTCATTCCCTTCGGAAACCCGATCACGATCGGAGGCTACAGCATCCCGCTGCAGATCACGACCGACGTGAATACCGGGCTGCTGTTGATTCTCGGCGTGACCTCGATCGGCGTGTATGGCGTCGCGCTGGCGGGGTGGTCGTCGAACAACAAATATTCCCTGCTCGGCGGTCTGCGCGCCAGCGCCCAGATGGTGAGCTACGAGATTTCGCTTGGTCTTTCGCTGGTGGGTGTGCTCATCATGGCCGGCAGTTTCAGCCTGCACGATATCGTCGACGCGCAAGCCGGACACTTCTGGGGATTCATCCCCCGCTGGAACATTTTTACCGGCCAGATCATCGGCTTCTTCTGTTATCTGACCGCGGCGTATGCGGAGACGAACCGAATCCCGTTCGATCTGCCGGAGGCTGAAACCGAACTGGTGGCAGGCTATCACACCGAATACAGCGCCATGAAGTTTGCCATGTTTTTCATGGCCGAATACGCCAACATGATTACGGTCGGATGCCTGGCCACGCTGATGTTTTTCGGTGGATGGCGCGGACCGGTTTTCGGGCCGACCATCCTCAAGGCGCTGCTGCCGGTTTTCTGGTTTGCAGCGAAGGTGTTTGTGTTTCTCTTTATTTATATCTGGGTGCGCGGCACGCTGCCGCGTTTCCGTTACGACCAGTTGATGGCGTTTGGTTGGAAATTTCTGCTGCCGCTGGCGCTGGTAAACGTGATCGCCACGGCAATGGCGGTGACTTGGTGAGAAAAAGCAGTGGTCAGTTTGTCGGTGATTAGTGACCAGCAGGATTGCAGCTGGTTGCCTGATTTCTGACCACTGGCCCGTGACAAACTGAGAACTGATTTCATGAGCGTCCACTTAGTCTTGTTTCTGGCCTTCGCAGCCGTTGCTCTGGCTGGCGCAATCAACCTGCTGGCGCAGACGCATCCCATCAACAGCGCGCTTTCGCTGATCGCGGTGATGGCGGCGCTGGCGGGGGAATACCTGCTGCTGGGCGCAGAGTTCGTTGCCGCGTTGCAGGTCATCGTCTATGCCGGCGCCGTTATGGTCCTGTTCGTCTTCGTGATCATGCTGCTTAACGCTGGCGTGGAAGAGCGCACCAAAGGGAGCCGCGTGGCAATTCTGTTCGGCGTACCGGGAACACTGTTGGGAGGTGTGCTGATCGCCTGGGTTCTTCTGCGGCATTCGGGAACGGGGGATGTGCCGGCGGGAGCGCTGCCGGGGGCTCCCGCGACCATCGGTCCGCTGCTCTTTCACGAATTCCTGCTGCCGTTTGAAATCACTTCGATTCTCATTCTGATCGCCATCATGGGCGCGGTGGTGCTGGCGAGCAAGCCGCCGTCGGCTCCGGTGCCGCCACGGGAGGGAAACTGATGGTCCCACTCTCCTACTACCTCGTGCTCAGCGGAATCCTGTTTGCCTGCGGTGTGGTGGGGTTCCTGATCAAGCGCAACATCATCACCATCTTCATGTCCATTGAGCTGATGCTCAACGGCGTGAATCTGTCGTTCGTCGCATTTGCGGCGCACTGGCATGCCCTGGCCGGGCAGGTCTTCGTTTTCTTTGTGATGGTGGTAGCGGCGGCGGAAGCCACGGTTGGCCTGGCGATCATCATTGCCGTCTACCGTACGCGCGAAACCCTCAACGTGGACCAGGTGAACCTTCTCAAGTTATGAATCAGCTCAAACCATGACGCCGACTCTCAATCTCTGGCTGATCCCGGTGCTGCCGCTGGCAGGCGCCGCGATCAACGGCTTCTTCGGGAAGAAGTCTTCGCGGACGGCGGTCAGCACGATCGCGCTGGTTTTTTGCGGAGCGGCATTTGCCTGGGCGCTCCGTGTCGCGTGGCATTTTTCGTCCGTCGATCTTCCCTATCAGGAGTATCTGGCTCACTGGATCCGCTCCGGCAGCTTCACCGCCGATTTCGCCTTTTATCTCGATCAACTTTCGTTGGTCATGTTGCTGGTCGTCACCGGAGTCGGGTTCCTCATCCACGTCTACTCCGTCGGCTACATGTGGGACGATCCCGGCTACTACCGCTTCTTCAGCTACCTGAACCTGTTCATGTTCTTCATGCTGACGCTGGTGCTGGCCAACAATTACCTGCTGATGTTCATCGGCTGGGAGGGCGTGGGCCTGGCATCGTATCTGCTGATCGGGTTCTGGTTCACGAAGGATTCGGCGGCGTCGGCGGGGAAAAAAGCATTCATCGTGAACCGCATCGGCGATTTCGGATTTCTGATCGGATTATTCCTGCTGATCCAGCACTTCGGCTCGCTGAATTTCGTGGACGTGTTCGAAAAGATCCGGCCTATCGCTCCCGAGACCGCTGGCGCCGGGCTACTAACCGCCATCGGCATCCTGCTGATGGTGGGCGCCTGCGGAAAGTCAGCGCAGATTCCGCTCTACGTCTGGCTTCCCGACGCCATGGAAGGCCCGACGCCGGTTTCCGCGCTGATTCATGCCGCCACCATGGTGACTGCCGGAGTCTACATGGTTGCGCGCTCGCACGTAATCTTTGAGCGCGCGCCCGGTGCCTTGACGGTAGTTGCGATCATCGGCACGCTCACGGCGCTGTTCGCTGCGACCATCGGCATTACGCAAACGGATATCAAGAAGGTTCTCGCCTACTCCACCGTCTCGCAGCTCGGCTACATGTTCATGGCTTGCGGCGTGGGAGCGTTCTCCGCCGGAATTTTTCATCTCATGACTCACGCCTTCTTCAAGGGCCTGCTGTTCCTGGCTGCGGGCTCGGTGATCCATGCCGTCGGCGGCGAGCAGGACATGCGCAAGATGGGCGGGCTTCGTACCTACATTCCCTGGACGTTCCTGACCATGGGCATCGCCACGCTGGCCATTGCCGGAATCCCTCCGTTCGCAGGCTTCTGGAGCAAGGATGAAATTCTCTGGAAGGCCTATCAGGCAAACTGGATTTATTGGCTGATTGGTTTGGTCACCGCTTTCATCACTTCGTTCTACATGTTCCGCCTGCTGTTCATGACGTTCTTCGGCGACTACTACGGCCATCAGGTTGACGCGCACGGCCATGCGCGCCCGGCCCACGGCCATGATGACCATGGCCACGGCGAGCCGCACGAAAGCCCGGCAGTCATGCTGGTTCCGCTGATGATCCTGGCCCTGCTTTCGGTGGTGGGTGGATTGGTCGGCATCGGCAACGGCTTCGAGCATTTCCTCGCCCCCGTGTTCGGCACTGGCGAGGCCGCCAGTGCTGCCGGAGAAGGCGCAAGCCACGGTATGGAACTGTTGCTCATGTTCGTATCCGTTCTGGTTGCCGCTTCGGGCGCCGTTCTGGCCTGGGTGCTCTACGTCAGCAAGCCCTATCTTCCGCAGAAGATCGCCGACACGCTGGGCAGTTTTTACAGCGCTGTCCTGAACAAGTATTACGTGGACGAACTTTACGCCGCACTCTTTGTCAAACCTCTGGTCGATGGTTCGACCAACATTTTGTGGCAAGGGGTAGACCGCAAGGTAATTGATGATTCGATCAACGATGCGGCCGACGGCGCCCTCCACGTTTCCGACAATGTGCGGCACATGCAGTCCGGCAATCTGCGCTCGTATGCCGGATGGATCGCCGCCGGCTCCGCCGTGGTCATTGCCTACATGATCTGGCTGGGGGTGGGCCGATGAACCCCGAGAGTTTCGGCCCCTACATCCTGACCTGGGTCACCTTCGCGCCCCTGGCAGGCGCCCTGTGCTTGACCGTGTTGCCCCGCCGCGATCGGGATATCCGGATCATTTCACTCATCTTCTCGCTGCTGACCTTTGGCCTCTCGCTCCATCTGCCCGTCTACTTCCGTCACGAGACCTCGGCCTTTCACTACGAAATCAGCCGGCAGTGGATTTCCAGCCCCAACATCCACTACCACATGGGGGTTGACGGCATCTCGCTGTGGCTGGTGGTTCTGACCACGTTTCTCACGCCCCTGTGCGTGCTGATCTCGTGGAAGTCAGTGCACGACCGGGTCAAGGAATTCTTCATTCTCCTGCTGATCCTCGAAAGTGCGCTGATTGGCGTCTTCACCTCGCTCGACCTGTTCCTCTTTTATTTCTTCTGGGAAGCTACGCTGATTCCCATGGCGTTGCTGATCGGAGTCTTCGGGCACGAGCGCCGGATCTACGCCGCGGTGAAGTTTTTCATGTACACCATGATCGCCTCGGTGTTTATGCTGGCGGCGATCCTCTGGCTTTACGCCCACACCGGCACTTTCGACTTCGTAGAGATTCGTAATCAGATCGCGCATGTGCCGGGTTTCCCGGCCGCCGCGCAGTGGCTTTTCCTAGGCTTCTTCCTGGCGTTCGCGGTGAAGGTTCCGCTGTTCCCGTTCCACACCTGGCTGCCGGACGCACACGTGGAAGCTCCGACAGCGGGATCCGTTCTGCTGGCCGGCGTTCTGCTCAAGATGGGCACCTACGGCATGCTGCGTTTCAACCTGGGCCTGTTTCCCGACCAGTCCCGGCAAAACGCGCCCTGGATCATGATTCTGGCCCTGATTGGCATCGTCTATGGCGCACTGGTTGCCATGGTCCAGCCCAACATGAAGAAGCTGATCGCCTACTCCTCGGTCAGCCATTTGGGTTTTGTGGTGCTGGGCATTTTCAGCTTTACTCAACTGGGACTCAACGGCGCGGTGTTCGTTATGCTGGCGCACGGGGTTTCTACCGGCGCCCTGTTCATGCTGGCGGGCATTCTCCACGAACGCCGCCACACCTACGAGATCACCGAATTCGGCGGCCTTGCTTCTCCCATGCCGGTTTACGCCGCTTCCTATCTCTTCATCGTGCTGGCGTCGGTGGGCCTGCCCTTGCTCAACGGATTCATTGGCGAGTTTCTGGTACTCAGCGGAGCATTCCAGGCGCGGGCCATCTACGGAATCATCGGTGCGACGGGCGTGATCTGGAGCGCCTGCTATTTGTTGTGGATGTATCAGAGAGTGTTCTATGGAAAAGTAACGCGCCCAGTGAATAATTCCCTCACCGATCTTCTCGCCTTCGAGAAAGCTGCGGTCTGGCCCTGCGCCGTCGCGGCGCTGGTGATGGGCGTTGCGCCGATTCTATGGCTGAACGCGATTGATCCTGCCGTACAGGCGGTGCTGACTCCATTCGTACAGATGGCGAGCAAGGTGGTAGGCCAATGACAACCATCCTGCTGGCTCAGGCAATTCCGCAAGGCGTGGATTACGTTCGTATCCTGCCTGAACTCGTTCTCTCTCTGTTCGGCATCGTCATCATGCTGCTCGATCCTTTCGTGGATGAGGAGAAGAGCCAGAAGACTCTCGGCCTGATCGGTTTTGCCGGTACCATTGCCGGGCTGGCTTCGACGTGGTACATGGCGCAGTCTCCCGGTCCGGCTTTCTCGAAGATGGTGCGGGTTGACAGCTTCAGCGTGTTCTTCCACTTCCTCGTCATCGCTATCGCTGCGGTCGTCATTCTGACGTCGTTCGAATACATGGCCGTGCAGAGAATCCGCGCCGGCGAATACTACGCACTCATCCTTTTCGGCGTCGTGGGCATGGGACTGATGTCGTCCGCGGTAGAGTTGGTGCTGATTTTCATCGCGCTCGAGATTTCCTCGATCTCCACTTACATTCTCGCCGGATTCCGCAGACAAGAAGCGGCAAGCAGCGAATCCTCGCTCAAGTATTTCCTCCTGGGCTCCTTCGCCACGGCATTTTTTCTGTACGGCGTGGCCATGCTGTTCGGCGCCACCGGTTCAACCAACATCGACGTGATCAGCCGGACGTTGCAGGCCGGACCAGCCGAGGTGCTGGTATACGTGGCTATTGCTTTGATGTTCGTCGGCCTGGGATTCAAAGTCGCCGCTGCTCCATTCCACATCTGGACTCCGGACGTGTATGAAGGTGCCCCGGCTCCGGTGGTTGGTTTCATGTCAACGGCCCCCAAGGCTGCGGCATTCGCCGTGTTGCTGCGGGTTGTGTTCGCCATCAATGCTCCCGGCCGCTTCTGGCTGGTCTGGGTGGCGGCCGCGCTGTCGATGACCTTGGGTAACATCAGTGCGCTCGTGCAAACCAACGTCAAGCGACTGCTGGCTTATTCCTCGATCGCGCATGCCGGCTACCTGCTGGTGGCATTTGCCATGACCACTCCGGAAGATTCCTCCCTCGGGATCTCCGCCGCCATGTTTTACGCCGCTGCCTACGCCGCCATGAATGTGGGCGCGTTCGCCGTGGTGAGTCATTTCGCCAACGCCGGCGAGCGTTACGTAACTTTGGAAGACTACGAAGGCCTGGGCCGCACTTCTCCGCTGCTGGCGGCCACGCTTACCATCTTCCTGCTTTCTCTGATCGGCATTCCCATCACCGGCGGCTTTTTCGCCAAGTTCTACGTCTTCAGCGCAGCTTTGAAAGCCAATCTGATCTGGCTGACATTGATCGGCGTCGTGAATAGCGCGATTGGGGCTTACTACTACCTGCGCATCATCGTGATGATGTATATGCGGGAGGCACGGAGGGAAGTCCCCGTCACACCGGTTCCGTTTGGATTAGGCCTGGCCCTCGCGCTCAGCCTGGTGGCCACGCTGTACCTGGGCATTGCTCCGAATCGCGTTTTGCAGTACGCGCAGCAGTCGGCGAGGGGTCTGCTGCCGCAGCCGGCAGCGACCGCGCCGGCGAGCGCCGCGCAGGTCGAGCCGGCGGCGAACATTCCGCGTCATTGACTTTCGCGGAACCTCCCAATCCCCATAGTCTTTTCCAATCGAAGGATGAGCCTGGGGAAGAGTCTGGACGGTGGTGGAGGAAGCTCCTTTCCGGTTTAGATTCTGAACCAATCTAACAGCCGCAGCCGGGGCGGTGGGAATGTGGAAA
>Ga0187888_1000834_pt1 | contig 32238 bp, 29 predicted proteins | sample June2016WEW_7_40_FD_132987 | JGI IMG/M metagenome (GOLD analysis project Ga0187888, IMG submission 132987) | Peatland microbial communities from SPRUCE experiment site at the Marcell Experimental Forest, Minnesota, USA - June2016WEW_7_40 | ecosystem: Environmental > Terrestrial > Soil > Wetlands...
GAAAGCTCGGGTGGTAATCTACGCCTATAATCATCATGTTCGGCTCCTTCTCCCGAGCCTGCGGTCGTTGAGCAACCACAGTTTACTCGGGGCGAGGAGCCGACATTGTTATGCAATCATCTTCATTCCAGTACCAACTTTTCCGGCAAACGCGTTTACTAGGCACTTGCAAGGGATAACACGCAGAAATAGATTCCTCGAATCACAAGGAATTCGGACAGGCGGGGGACAAAAGGAGAGAGGCGCTCGGTAACCTCACAAGCGCCTCCTCTACTACTTCAACGTAAACCGTCCCTCACTGGATCACCTCCTTCTCGGCAGGAACGCCGATGTCGACAAGAATGTCGAGTGATCCGAGTATAGCGCGGGATCGAAGAGATGTCAGAACAAGCCTTTCCTTAACCTTTGGATTGGGCACGCGAAAGCCAGTTGCCGATGAGCGCGTTTATCGGGACTTAGGCTTTCGATTACTCTTCACAGTTTCCGATCAGCGGCTTCCGGCAGTGACGGGTTATATTAAGCTGTGGGGATTGTGATGAAGCCTTTGATCTTTGCTCTCTGTGTTGTGTTTGCGTTTGGCGGTCTGAGCGCGCAGACGCATGTCTGGCAGCCATCGCCGGGACATACGCAGGTGCCGATATGGCCAGGGGCAGTCCCTGACGCGCAGCCTGTCTTGGCCCCGGAGAGCGAAACGACGGACGCTAAAGATCTGGTCGCTGGCAGGCCGTTGGTTGGTGTGGGCCATGTCTCGCGGCCCACGATGACGGTCTACTCGCCAAAGGGAAAAAACACGGGTGCAGCGGTGGTTGTGTTTCCCGGCGGGGGCTATCAGGATCTGGCCATCGATCTTGAAGGCACGGAGGTCTGCGACTGGCTGGTGTCCAAGGGAATCACATGCGTGCTGTTGAAATACCGCGTGCCGGATTCGGGCCCGGCTTGGCATGACGATTGCCAGTGCAACATTCATCCGAAAGCACCCACGGCGCTGGAAGACGCACAAAGGACGGTGGGGCTCGTGCGCTTCGACGCCGCGGAGTGGCACATTGATCCGCACAAGATCGGCGTGCTGGGGTTTTCGGCGGGCGGACACTTGGTGGCCAATATCAGCACGCACTTCGCGCAGCGTGCCTACGCACCCTTGGATGCGGCCGACAAAGTGAGCTGCCGTCCGGATTTTGCCGTGGCGATTTATCCGGGGCACATGCTGGAAAACACGACGAAAGAATTTGAATTGAATCCGGAAATTCCTGTTACCGACAGGACGCCGCCCACGTTTTTGCTGCAAGCGGAGGATGACCACGTGGACGGTGTAAACCAATCGTTGGTTTATTACATTGCGCTGAAGAACGCCGGGGTTCCCGTGGGAATGCACTTGTATGCGCAGGGCGGGCATGCGTTTGGGCTGCGGCGCACGGAGCTTCCGATAACGGGATGGCCTCAGTTGGTGGAGACGTGGCTGGGGACGATCGGAATGATTCCGAAGTGATTCGTATTTGAAGCGCAAATATGCAGCCTGATCGCCGGGCGCCCCACCTGTCCTGAGCGAAGCCGAAGGGTGCTTGCGGCGTCTGCAAGCGTGGATTTGTCCCTACCTTCAACTTTCAACTCTGAACTCTCAACCGTCTTTCTCACCTCGATCTTCCATTGTCATCTCGATCATGAATTTCACCGGATCGCCCTCCGCCAGCTTCAGGCACAGGCGGCTGAGATTCTCCTGCTCGCGTTTGCCGAGCACGCACATCTTGGCGCGCAGGACTCTCGCGCGCTTGGGAAGAATATTCTGGACCACGCTCTTTCCCTCGGCGGTCAAATGGACGATTGCCTTGCGGCCGTCCGTTTGGTCGGCGCGGCGAACCACAAGCCCCGAACGCTCCAAATTCTTGGTTACGACGCTGATCGTGCTGTCGCCGAACATTATTTTCGCGGCAAGCTCTCCCGTGGCTATGGGGCCGTAGAAAAGCAAATGTTCGAGAACGCGATATTGGCTCGGACTCAGGCCGAGGAACTCGCACTGCCGATCCAGGAGGTCGTCCAGCGAATAGACCGCGCGTGCTAGGCTCTTGTACGTCGCGAGAGCTCGTGCTTTCTTGTCGTTTTGGGATTCCGCCATGTTTAGCACCCTTTAACGCGTCAAAACCGGCCAAAATCGGCCATTTAACGGCTTAAACTGCCACCATCAGTGAATCATCAGAAAGTTCCGGGTGGAGGGACCGATTCCTGTGGACTGGAGCTTTGGCAGTTGGTTCTTGTGGCACAGGCACTCTTGCCTGTGCTTTTGAATTGAGTGTTCCGCTCAGTGCTATGGTTGGGAACTAGGATGGGCACTTGACCAAGGCCAGTCCTCGGGTTTTCCCACCAAACCGGCCGTCACGGGATTTCGCTCGATGTAGTTCCTGATCCGCGCGAATTGAGCTTCGCTTCGAACCCAGTGGTCGAATGACTCGTCTTGCCAGAAGGGTTTGCCGGTTCGATGAAGGATTACATTTGCGATTCGCGCCGTGGCTCCTTTGAGTCCCCGCATTAGTCTGCGCACTTCGATTCTCGGTGTGAGAAGCACGTGGACGTGATTGGCCATCACCACATAAGCGTGTAAGTCGTATTGATGAAGCTCGGATGCGCCTTTGTGAAGCCTCTCGACGACGCAAGCAGCGATTCGCGGATTCTTCAGCCACAGGGGGCCAGAATCAGCACGGTCGAGCGCCGCGTCAGCCCGTCGGAATTCTTCGCCTGCGGAGATTGTGCCCCGCATGCCAGCTTCGCTATTCAATCCGGTTGGCAATGATCCGTAGAGCCGCCATGTGACGAAGAGTGCTCTTCCCTTTGGGAACCAGTGTGGAAGATTTCTGCGGTAGTCGACCACGCGGAACAAGTAACACGGGGTACCGTGGCTATGCAATGGTGGCACAGGCACTCCCTTGTCCCGAGCGGAGCCGAGGGATGCCTGTGCTCTCGAATTTGATATGCAATAAAACCGCACAGACAAGAGTGTCTGTGCCACGGGCTGTTATCGCGACATGCTCTTTCGAATTTCGGATTCCCGCTAGTAAATGTCGTACTGCTCCCAGTGAAGCGTCGGATCGGCCTGGATGATGGCGCTCTTTTTCGTCCACCGCTCGAGCTCCTCGATCAGAGAAGACTCGCGCGTCTTGAGCGCCTTGGCGATTTCCGGATGCACGCGCAACGTGATGCTGCCGGATTCCATCTCCGGGGCCATCTTGCGCGCCTCGGTCTGGATTTCGTAGCACAGCGTGGGGATGGACTTCACCATGCCCGAGCCGGTGCAATACGGGCAGGGCTGGCAGAGCGTGCGTTCGAGGGCCTGCTTGGTGCGCTTGCGCGTGATGGCGATCAAGCCGAACTCGTTGAAGCGCAGCATTTTCGACGGGGCGCGGTCGGCCTTGAGCGCGTCTTCGAGCGCGGCCATCACTTTTTCGCGGTTGCGGCGCTCTTCCATGTCGATGAAGTCGATGATGATGATTCCGCCGAGGTCGCGCAGGCGCATCTGGCGGACGATTTCCTTCACCGCTTCGAGGTTCGTGCGCACGATCGTGTCTTCCAGGCGGTTCGACCCCTTGCCGACGAACTTCCCGGTGTTGACGTCGATCGCGACGAGCGCCTCGGTGTGGTTGATCACGATGTAGCCGCCTGATTTCAGCCACACCTTCGGCCGCAGGCCCTTGTCGATTTCCTGCTGGATGCCGAATTCCTCGAAGACTGGGTTCTCTTTCGTGTAGAGCTTCACGCGATTCACGAGCCCCGGCTGAAAGCGGCTCATGAAATCGACGACCTTGGTGTATTCCTCTTCAGAGTCGACCCAGATCGCCGCGTAGTCGTTGCTGATGTGATCGCGCAACATGCGCTCCACGAGATTCAGATCGCGGTGCAGGATCGACGGGGCCTTGCGCTGCTCCGAGCGCGCTTTGATTTCCGACCACGTGCGCGTGAGGAATTCCACGTCGGCGCGCACCTCCTCCGGAGCGGCGCTGCCGGCCGCGGTGCGCACGATGAAGCCTCCGCCCGCGCTGCCCTTGGCATCGTTGACGAGATGACGCAGGCGCGCGCGGTCTTCAGCGGACGCGATTTTGCGCGACACGCCAGTGTGGTCGAGCGTGGGCATGTACACGAGGAAGCGCCCGGGCAGCGCGACGTGGCTCGTGATGCGCGCGCCTTTCTTGCCGAGCGGCTCCTTTGCGATTTGGACGATGATCTCCTGGCCCTGTTTCAGCAAGTCGGAGATGAGTTGGGGGCGGCGCGGCTGCGAGCGGTGGTGGCCGCCGTGACCGTGCTGCGGACGGCGGCCGCGATCGTCGCGGCGCGGGCCGCGGTCGCGCCCTCCGCGGCGCGAAGGATGCTGCATTCGCGCGCGGAAATCATCGCGGACGCGCGCCTGAGATGGCTGCTGCCCCTGCGCAATCGGACTCTCAGCGGGAATCGGCAAGCCGTTTTCGACCGGCGCAACGCCCGCTTCGGCTTCGAGAGCGTGCTCGGTTTCCGCGAGCGATTCGAGAGCTTCCTGCTGCGCGGCTTCGGCTTCCGCTTCGTCTTCCGCGGCGGCTGCTAGCTTATCGTGTTCTTGTTCCGTCTCCTGTCGCGATTCCGGACGAGGCGCAATCATGCCTTCCGCTTCGGCCTCGGACTCTTCTTCCTCGAGTTCGTGCTCTTCTTCCGCCGCTTGTTCGGCATCCGCCGCTGCAAATACTCTGTCCTGCGCCACTCGCGCTGCTTCTTCATCCTGCGCTTCGGCGACGTGTTCGGCTAGGGCGGCGGCTTCATCTTCCGTCAGCTCCGCCGCGGGGTGTTCCTCCGGAAGGATTTCGGTTAGCCGGTCTTCGGGCTCTTCGTGCGCCAGAATATGCTCTTCTTCATGAATCTCGGATGGAAGCGGTGGCTCGGCGTGCACTTCAACGACCGGCTCGCGATGCTTCCACTTCGAGAGAGACTCTCCGGGGAGCGGTTCAAGCCCCGACGAAGACGGCCGGGGATATTCGACGCGGGCGTTGTCGCTGAAATCCCGCGCGGACTCGGCGTCGTGGAGCGGCGCAACTTCCGCGACTGGTTTGTGAACTTCGACTGCGGGCACGATAGGAGCTTCTGTCGGCGCCGCGGCCGCTGCGCTGATCTGTTCCGGCGCCGGAGCGGATGCGGGTTTCTCGCGGAACTTGGCGAGCGATTCTCCCGGAAGGAGCACGGAGATGTGACCCTCGGGCGCGCCTGCTTCGCCGGGCTGCTCTTCGTAAGGGCGCGGAGAAGCGTACTTCGATGGAGGCAGCTCGCGGCCGAAGCGCCGGTCGCCTCCGCGTCCACCGCCACCACCTCCGCGCCTGCCGAAACGTCCGCCGCCGCGCCCGCCACGGCGTCCAAAATCGCGGCCGGGGCGACCGCGGTTTTCAAATCGTGGGCGGTCGTGAGGAACATTGTTGTGTGCAGGCGCACCAGGCGCCGCGGGTTGCGCGGAAACCGGCGCAGGAGTCGCGCCTTCGGCAACCGGCTGTTCCGGCGCCGCAGCGGGAAGGCCTTGCGGCTCGACGTCGACCGGTTCGAGCGCGGGAGCCGCGCCGCCTTCCGGCGCGAACACGGAGCCGCCCTGATCCTGCATCTTCTGAACTTTTTCCTCGACCGTCGTGACGATGGAATCGAACTCCTCAAGCCCTTCGAGGAAGTCCGTGACGTACAGGAAGGCGTCGCTATCGAGGCCGATGTCCACAAAGGACGACTGCATGCCGGGAAGCACGCGAGTCACACGCCCTTTGTAGATGCTTCCGACTAACGCAAACTCTTTTTCCCTCTCGACGTAGTATTCACAGAGCTGGCCTTCTTCCATAATGGCGACCCGCGTCTCGTGCGGGTTCGCCGATATCACCATTTCCTTGGACATGGACACTCCTAATTGCGCATCGGACCGCGGCGGCGCACATGAGCGCTCGACGCGCGCGGCCGGCGTGGCGCAAGGCTGTGCCTTGCGTGTGCCACGGGGGGCCGTACTGGAAAGGCCTATCGCCTATGCGAATCGCTTTCCTCACCCGATGCGTTCCTCAATTCAAAATTGAAATTCGAATTTCCGCTCCCGGTGGTCCGGGACGGGGCACTGCATGAATCTTTTTTTGTTTCTTTTCCCGGCCTCTGCCAGCGGGGCTCAGTTGACGAACCGGCGGATGCGGACGTTCATCACCAGCCCCAAAGCCAAAAACACGAAGGCCGTTGCCGACCCACCATAACTCATCAGCGGCAGTGGAATGCCGGTGACCGGCATGTACCCGATCACCATCGACGCGTTGACCAGAACGTGGAAGCCCAGGATCGCGGTGACTCCCATCACGACGTACATCCCGGCACGGTCTTTCGCCTTCTGGGCGTTGTCCACCAGCCGCAGAATCAGGCCCAAGTACAACAGCATAACGACGCAAACGCCAATAAAGCCCTGCTCCTCGGCGAGCGCTGCCAGAATAAAATCCGAGTACCGCACGGGCACGAAGCCCAACTGGTTCTGGCTGCCTTTGCCGAAGCCCTTTCCCCAAAATCCTCCGGAGCCCACGGCGATCTCGGACTGCAAGATCTGATAGCCGGCGCCGCGCTGGTCCTCCTCCGGATGAAGGAAAGTTTGAATGCGCTGCTGCTGGTACGGTTTCAAATGGCGCCGCATATTCCAACCGAGCGGCACCAGGAGCGCTACCAGCAACAATCCGATCGCGGCGTGCTTCCATTCGATTCCCGCGAAAAACGCTCCGATCACCGCGACGGGAACCAGCATCATCGCGGTTCCGAGATCGGGCTGCTTCAAGATCAAGCCTACGGGAATCAGAGTCAAAATGCCAATCTTCACGAGGTCCGTCAGCGTGAGACGGTCCGTATGCACTTCCGCGAAGTAGCGCGCAAGCACAATGATTATAATCAACTTCATAATTTCTGACACTTGTAAATTTGCTACATCGCCGATATGGATCCACCGCTTCGCGCCCAGGCGCGAGTAGCCAAGCACGAGCACGACCAGGAGTCCGGCGATTCCGATCATGTAAAGCGTGGGAGCCTGGTCGAGCAGCGTGTGATAGTCGATGCGCGAGATGATAAACATTCCCGCAAGGCCGATGCCGATCCACACGAGCTGCTTCCATTGCATTCCGGCCATGGCGCTGGCATGCGTGGAGGAATAGATTTCGAGCACGCCCACGGCGCTGATCGCGGCGACGATCGCGAGCAAAGTCCAATCGAAATCCTGAACGCGCGGGCGGTCTTTCACTGGGATTCGGCTCCGGAGGTTTGCGCGGCGGGGCGCGCGACGCCCGACGGCGGAATGTTTTCCGCGGTCGAAGGTTGCTGCTGCGGCAGATGGCCGTTTTTCTTATCGTAATAGGCTTTCACAACGTCGCGTACGATGGGCGCTGCCGAAGTGCTGCCCCAACCTCCACTCTGAACGAGGGCTGCTACAACAATGTCCGGATTGCGCCGCGGCGCGTAACCGACGAACCAGCCGTTTTCCTTCAACTTCTTGCCTAATTTTTTCTGCAGGTCGAAGCCTTCGACTTGAGCAGTGCCGGTCTTGCCGGAAAAGTCGACGTTCTGCAGCTTCACTTGCCCGGACGTGGTGCCATCAGGCTCATTGACGACACCCCACATACCGTCGGTTACCTGTTGGACCGTGTCATCCGAAAGAGGAAAGGATCCGGCCTTCAGGTCCGTGGCGTTTTTCATGAGGTGCGGGGGAATCAACGTGCCGCCGTTGGCCACGGCCGCGATCATGCGAGCGAGCTGGATGGGCGTGACCATCACCGCGCCCTGACCAATGGAGACGGAGATTGTGGACCCCGGATACCATTTGTGATGATCCACACGTTCGACCCAATCCTCCGACGGGACCAGTCCGGGTTCTTCGCTCGGCAAATCAATTCCGGTGCGACGGCCGAGACCGAGGCCGAAGGCGTACTGGTCGATGCGATCGATTCCGAGCAGTTTGCCGACGTTGTAAAAGTAGACGTCGCAGGAAGCCACGATGCCTCTATGGAGATCGACCGTGCCGTGAGCGTGATCGCAATGGAACACGCGGCCGTAGAACGTGGCGTAACCGGGGCAGTACACGGTGTAATTCGCCGGAATGGCTTTGGATTCAAGCATGGCCGTGGCCATGACAACTTTGAAAACGGACCCGGGAGCGAGCTGAGCCTGAATGGCGCGATTAAGCAGCGGAGTTTTCGGGTCGGAGTTTAGCTGCGCCCATTCCTGGTTGGGAATGCGGACGGCGAAATCGTTGGGGTTGAAGGTAGGCCGGCTGACCATGGCCAGGACCTCGCCGGTGCGCGCATCCATGGCGATGAGGGCGCCTTCTTTGTTCGCGAAATCGGTTTCAGCGATCTGCTGCAAGTCCTCGTCAATGGTGAGCTGGATGGGCTTGCCGGGAATGGCCTCGACATTGTCGAGCGTGCGCATGACTTTGCCGACGCTGTTGACGACGACGCGCCGCATGCCGTCAGTGCCCTCGATCTGGTCGTTGTATTCCTTCTCGAGGCCGGCCTTGCCGACGATGTCGCCGGGGCGATAACGGTCGGGATTCTTGGCGAGGTCTTGCGCGGAAATTTCACCGACGTAACCGATCGTATTTGCGAGCAACTCGTCGTACGGATAGCGACGCCGCTGGACCATCATGAGATCGAGAACAGGAAGATCGGAGCGGTGCGAATCGACGAAGGCGATGTCGGCTTCGCTGGCAGCGGGCTTGATGATGATCGGAAGAAATTTCGGCTCGAGCTTCGCGGCGTCGAGCTGCTGCTTCAAATCGTCGTCGGAAATCCCCAGGCCGTCCTCGATTTGCGGAAGGTCTTTCTTGAGCAATACCGGATTATCGCGGAGCAAAAGGATGCTGAACGAAGGATAGCTATCGACGAGAACGCGGCCCTCGCGATCGAGCATGGCGCCGCGCGGCGCAATGATGGCGATGGAGCGGATGCCGTTCCTATCCGCGAGATCGGCGAAGTGCTCCGACTGGACGACTTGCAGCTTCCAGAATCCGACGAGGAGAAATACGACGAACGCCGCCGAGACGTAGGAGAAAAGCGCGAGTCTTCCCTGCGGAATCTTCTGATCGTTAACGTTCCACGCTGGCAACGGAACTCCTGAGCGGCGGGTTGTCCCTGGGCGCTGACACGCCCGGCGCTCCGAATCGCTGCTGAAGCAGCAGAGATTGGAAGAATCAAAGCTACCACTCGGCGCGAGGGGGCCGCAAGCCACCCATGTCCTTTCGGTCAACGCGGCTGAGGGGTTGACTTAGAGCGTTTGGCTAGGTCGAAGAGGGATTCATCGCTCAAAAAGGGGGCGATGGAAAAGCGTACTTCGACTTCGCGCCCCGACCCGGAGATCGAGAATGCCGATCTCCGGGGAAGAGCAAGGCGTCGGGACGCTGCGCTCCCTTCCTTCGTCAGGGCAGGCAGAATGACGATTTCAAGCGCGTGCCAAAAACCAACGACGGCACCGCCCACCAGAGCGGGAATTTACAGAGAGCGGTGGCGTTTTGAAATTACCCGGGCGCGCGGCGGATTTCAACAAGTAGGGAAGCGTTCACGCCGCTGTCACACACCATTCACGAAAGCCCGGTAGTTTCACGGCCTTCAACCCACGGCCCGGCCGAGCTGGTCAGGGCGGGTGTGGGGCTTGCAAGTAAAGGGAGATATGAGATGGCGACAGCGACAGGAGCAAGCGTACTGGATTCAAAGATTGTATCGCGCCCCGGCAAGATCGGCGTGATGGTCTTTGGAGTAGCGCTGGTCATCGGATTCGTCTACGCAGGGATGCACCTGATTTCCGATCTCGCGGACATCCATGCGACGAGTTGGTTGCCGTTCTTGCTGCTGGGAATAGCGCTGCTGGTGGCGCTGGGATTCGAATTCGTGAACGGATTTCACGACACGGCGAACGCCGTCGCGACGGTGATTTACACGCATTCGATGGAGCCGCACGTGGCGGTGGTGTGGTCGGGCGTGTGGAACTTCGTCGGTGTGCTGCTCTCGAGCGGGGCCGTGGCGTTCGGGATCGTATCGCTGCTGCCGGTGGAATTGATTTTGCAAGTGGGAAGCACGGCCGGGTTCGCGATGGTGTTCGCGCTGCTGGTCGCGGCGATCATCTGGAATCTGGGGACGTGGTATTTCGGGCTGCCCGCCTCAAGCTCGCACACGTTGATTGGGTCGATCATCGGAGTGGGCATCGCGAATCAACTGATGAGCGTGAAAACGGGCACGAGCGGAGTGGATTGGGCGCAGGCCACGAACATCGGGAAATCGCTACTGCTTTCGCCTGTGGTCGGCTTCGCGGTGGCGGCCCTGGTGCTTCTGCTGGCCAAAGCCGTGATTCCCAACAAGGCACTTTACACTGCGCCGGTCGGGACGCAACCGCCGCCATTCTGGATTCGCTGCTTACTGATCCTGACCTGCACGGGCGTGAGCTTCGCGCACGGATCGAACGACGGGCAAAAGGGCATGGGGCTGATCATGCTGATCCTCATCGGGACGGTGCCGACGGCGTACGCGGTGAACCACGCCGTAACGACGCAGCAGACGCAGGATTTCGTCGCGGTTTCGACGCAGACGGCGGAGATGCTGAACCATTACGTGACGCCGGGCGCCGTCGTCGGCGACTCGCGCGACGAAGTGACCGACTACATCCGCACGAAGCACTTCACTCCGAATACGATGCTCGCGCTGCGGGAACTTGTGAACGGGATCGGCACGGAGATGGCGCTCTACAAGCAGTTGAAGGCCGTGCCGCAAGACAAGGTTCGCAACTTCCGAAACGACATGTACGTGGTGAGCGAGGCGCTGCGACTGATGCAGAAGTCGAAGAATCCGCAGTTTTCGACGGCCGATGCCGCGATTCTGAAGAACTACAAGACGCACATCGACAACGCCACGAAATTCATTCCCGGATGGGTGAAGGTGGCCGTGGCGCTGGCGCTCGGGCTCGGCACGATGATCGGCTGGAAGCGGATCGTGGTAACGGTCGGCGAGAAAATCGGGAAGGACCATTTGACGTACGGGCAGGGCGCGGCGGCGGAAATCACGGCGATGGCCACCATCGGCGCGGCGGATTGGTTCGGGCTGCCCGTCAGTACGACGCACGTGCTGTCGTCGGGCGTTGCCGGGACGATGATGGCGAACAGGTCGGGATTGCAGTGGGGCACGGTGAGAAATTTGGCGATGGCGTGGGTTCTGACGCTCCCGGTTTCGATTTGCCTTTCGGCGACGCTTTTCTGGATGTTCCGCACGATTTGGAAATAGCTCGGAAGAGCGTGGCGGTTTGACGTAAGCGCGGCATAGGAGCACACTCGCTGCGCGGTGGCACGAAGAAAAAAGGAGAGCCCATGTTTTCTCCGAAGCTGATTGTTGCTCCCATCGATTTCAGCGAACACTCGCAGGAAGCGCTCAAAAGCGCGGCGGAACTCGCCAAACAGTACGGCTCCGAGTTGCTGTTGGTTCACGCGGTGCCGGTGATCCCGAGGCTAGGCTCCACGACGGAGTTTTTTCAGGAGGCGCAGTACGAGGCCGCGCTCCACAAAGATGCGGAAGAGCGCCTGCAAAAAATGGTGAAAGATCTCACGCAACAGGGAGTGCGGGCGAAGGCGGAAGTCGGAATCGCGAATGAACCGGGGATGGAAATCCTGCGAATCGCCGAGCACAACCACGCGGATTTGATCGTGATCGCGACGCATGGGATGACGGGCTGGCACCGGCTGGTGTTCGGCTCAGTGGCCGAGAAGGTGGTGCGCCTGGCACACTGCCCCGTGCTCGTGATGCGGGCCGAGAAGAAAGCGGAGCACGAGAAGTCGTCGCATAAGCGCGATTCAGTGACCGCGTAGATCTTGTGCGGAGGCTGCAAAATTGGAAGTTCAGTAGCTGAACAGTTTCCGGACAAGGCATGGATGAGTGCAATGTTGGGCGAGATCTGGTATTGCCAGAGCAAACGCCAACGATAGAAATGCTACGAATTTCTTCACGGGGCCGCGCGCTTGATCTGCGGGATATCAGCTTCTGTTTGGGCGTAGTCGAGGGGAAGCTGAGTTTTCTTCACCAGGAAGTCTTGAAACGCGGGATCAACGGTCTTGCCAAAGTCGCCGATGTCAGCCGAGGACCAGCGACGACCGTCGCTGAAGTCAATTACGATGCCGGCTCTGCTGGTTAGCTTGCCGTCGCGATCTCTGAACCCTTCGATCATTGTCATGCGGCGTGCATCTGCGTAGCGATACATCTTGCACGGCGCAAAGGCATATCCGCACTCGCGAATGTCGTCCTGGCGAAGCACCGTGTGAACCGGCAATTCGAGAAACGTCAAAACTCCGATCGGCAGCGCGATTAGAATTGTCATCCATCGAAGTAGCCGGCGCGAATCGAAGCCCGCAGCCTGGCTCGACCAATAGCTGTATAGATTTGCTTCGTCACGATTCCCGAACAGCGACCACAGTTGGAGTGTGATCTCCCACGACAATGCTAGCGCTCCGAATCCCGGAAAGAACCACCAGATGGCACTTTGCGGCCATAGCCGAAATTCCGCTGGACCATCCGCGGTCGCAAGATACTGGTTTAGCCACACCAACGCCGCATGCGTGCTCAAGGCGAAGAGCACACCAACTACCATCATAACTACGCCGACAATCCATTGAATGGAGCGAAACCGGAGGTCGAGATCTTCCCGGGAAAGCTTTTCTACCGGCCGCTTCACCGAGGCTGCCGACATGTATTGGCGAGCAAGGGCAAAAGTGAGGAAAACCGCGATAAGAACGAGCGCCCTGACAGGGAGTCCAATGGATTGATTGCTCATCCTGGCGTGCCAGTGTAGCTTTCATCGAACTCCTCGGAAACTCAAAATAAGGAAAGTGGGCAATCAGGAAACTGCAAGTCGGCCGAAGCTGTAGCCGTGCACGTCCCGGCCTGCTCGCGTTAGAATCGTGCCCGCGCAAGCTTCTATACGAATCGGGAGCCGCCATGATCGCTCGTGTAACGCACTATCGCATTCGTCGCGGGAAGGTTGAGGAATTCACCGCCACGGTCGAGTCTCTCATGGCCGCGATGGACAAACTGGCTGGATTTCGCGTCCTGCTAGTTCTGCGCGGCGAAGATCCAGCCGGCCGGGACGCCATGGCGATTTCGGTCTGGGACTCCGCCGAGGACATCAAGAGCAGCGACAACGATACGTTCTATTACGATGTGATGGCGCGTTTGGTGGGTTGTTGCGAAGGCTTCTCTCCGATGCACCAGCAGGAAGTGCTGGTTAGCAAATTCGCGAATCCATAAGAACTCGTAAGAACCATCGAGGTTCGCGCAGTGCTCGTGATAGTGCTGAAGAACCATCGTACGGGCCCGCGGTCCGTGTGGTCACTCCAATTCGCGATTCTCCAGCGAAGTATTTGGGGGCAGGCTGAGCGAGTCGCTTACGACGAGCTCTGAGACGCGAAGCCGCGTCACCGAAAGTTCCCCGATCTGTAGAGATTTGAATTTGGCGCGCCCGATCAGGATTCTTCGGATCGCCAATCGGCCGATTGCCAACGCTCCGATCGCTAACGCTCCTATTGCGAACGTACCGACTGCCACTGCGCCAACAGCGCCGACCCCACTCGCAGCGCCGCCGACACGGACGTGTTTCGACGCAAGAGAATATTTCATGACGCACTCCTCCTGCAAGGATTGTAAGGCTTGGTCGCATTCTTCTGCGGCCGGAAATTCACAATTCGCAGTTTGTCGCTAGTCGGAAATAATCGTGGGCCTGTAGGCGTTACATGCACTGAGCGAAGCGCGATCCGCTCAGCCATTTCTTGCGTCGCCTGGGGCGAGCGGCGTATATACACAGTGAAGACTGGGAGGTGCGCGATGGCCTCGCTGAAGCAGTACATGTCACAGTACGATCACGAGCACACGAACGCGTGGAACAAGCTGCTGCACGGAATTGGGATCCCCGTGATTCTGGCGGGAATCGTTCTGCTGGCATTGATGCACTGGAGAATCGGGCTGCTGCTTTTCATCGGTGGCTGGATACTTCTCTTCGCCGGGCATCGAATCGAGGGGAACAAGCCGGCGTTTTTCCAGGGAGTGATCTATTTTCTTGTCGGGCCGATTTGGGTAGCGAAGGAAATCAAGGATTCATGCGCTTCATTTCTCCGGCGCTCCCGCCTTTCGCGACGGCCGGCCGGATGACAACGCGCCGGATGGGCAGCGGCGCGCCAAAGATGTGCGCCGGGCACGGCGTGCCGTGCCCCTACGGAGAAACGGCCAATTACTGACGGCCACGAATAGGCGTACCGTGAATTTAGGACGAGCGGCGGAGGCGGTCGAGGAGCGCGAAGAGCACGACGCCGAAAGCTGCGGTAACGAGGGAATTCCGCAAAAGCATCAGCGTGAAGAGCGGCGCGGGGCGCGCGAGCAGGACACGCTGCTCAATCGCGAAGACGATCTGATGAAAATGGAAAAAGAGGAAGACGAGCAGAAAGCGGCTGGCGGGATGCTCGGTGTCGATGCGCGCGCCGACGGACGATGCGAGGTAGCCGACCAGCGTCTTGGCGATGCCGAAGAGGCCGATGGGATTATCGTGGCTGAGCGCGTCCTGCGCGATGCCGATCACCGCTCCGAGGAACATGCCGGTCACCGGATTGCGCCGGCTCACACCGAAATAGATTGTGACCAGGAGAGGCAGATCGACGAGTTCGGACCAGCGGCCGTACTTGTGGAAGAAAGCCTGCAGGAACAGCGCGAGAAACGCGGTGATGATGACGGAGCCATTGTAATACTTATGGACTTCGATGTTGCCTTCGGACTGCGCGCCGGTGGTGAGTGCGTAGGCCATGTCAGGGCTGGGGAGCGGGCTGCGGCGGCGCAGGCGGTGTCGCAGGCGAATGCGTTGCCGTCTTCGGCGCGGCATTTGATTTCGTAGGTGCGGCAGCGGGGGCCGCGGTCGGTGGCGGCGCGGGTACGGATTGGACTACTCCCGAGGCTTCAGCTGGCGCTTCGGCGGATTCGTCGGTCTTTTTCGGAGTGAGATCCTGGCGCGAAAGCAGGATGAGGACGTCCTCCAGGCGGTCCAGGCGTGCGGCCGGCTGAATGTGAATCGTCTGGAAGGGATTGCCCGGCGCCGCGGCCGAGACGGAACCGATCAGCAAGCCTTTCGGGAAGATGCGATCTTCGCCAGATGTGAGGATGACTTCACCGGCGTGAATTTTTTCGTCGTTCACGACGTAATCCATGCGCGGGTCGGGATCCCCGCTTCCCTTAACGACGCCGTGCGTGCGCGTCTCGGCGAGTAGAGCGCCGACGCCGCTGTCCTTGTCATCGATCAAAAGCACCTGCGACGTATTCGGAAAGACCTCGACAACTTTTCCGACGATGCCGCTCGGAGTGATGACGGCCATATCGCGGCGGACGCGATCGCGTTCACCTCGATTGACGACGATCGTGTGCGAGGAAGGATCGGCGCTTGCACCGATCACTTGAGCGGCGAGCATGGGAGCTTCCGGATGCGCCTCGCGAAAATTCAGGAGCTCGCTAAGGCGCTGCGCCTCGGCGGCTTGCGTCTCAAGCTCGCGGTTGCGCAATTCCAATTGGTCGAGTTCGGCGCGCAGGCGGGCGTTTTCGGCGCGAGTGCCGCGCAGCGCGATGTAGCCGCTCCAGACGCCGCCCACGCGCGAAAACGACCAGGTGCCACCGCGCTCGAAGGGAGTGACGACCGCGTCGGCCCAATAGCGGATCAGTCGGACGTCATGTTCGCGCTTGATCTGGAAGGCAAGGAGCAAGACTTGCGCGAGGACGGCGGTGGCCAGCAGGGCCAGCGGGCGATGGCGAGAAAAAATGAAATCGATCATGTTAGAGGCTCGGTGTTATGAGCTGTCCGGCTGCGTCGACATCACCGCTCGTTGGGACGCCGAAGAGAGATTCATCGCTCTGACACCGAGCGATGGAAAACAGTACTTCGACTGCGTGGCCGGACGTCCCGCAAGAGCGGGACGAAGAAAGAAATCCGGCCACTCCGCTCAGAATGACGATCCCGACGGGCGTGCGCGGACCGAGAAGCATTAGTCGATCGAGACGAGGCGCAAGAGCCGGAAGTCGCTGAGCATTTTCCCGGTGCCGAGCACGACCGACGCGAGCGGATCGTCGGCGATGGAGACGGGCAAGCCGGTCTCCTCGCGAATGCGCTTATCGAGATTCTTGATGAGCGCGCCGCCGCCGGTCAGGACGATGCCGCGGTCGCTGATGTCGGCGGAAAGCTCGGGCGGTGTGCGCTCGAGCGCCACGCGGATCGCGTTGACGATCGTCGAAATATTCTCGGAGAGCGCCTCGCGGATTTCGCTGTCGTCAATAGTGACGGTGCGCGGCACCCCCTCGATCAGGTTGCGGCCCTTGACTTCGAGCGTCATCGGCTTTTCGAGCGGATAGGCCGAACCGATTTCGATCTTGATCTGCTCGGCCGTGCGCTCGCCGACGAGCAGGTTGTACTTGCGTTTGAGGTAGTGCATGACGGACTCGTCCATTTCATTTCCGGCGACACGCACGGAACGTGAATAGACGATGCCGCTCATGGAGATGACGGCGATGTCCGTGGTGCCGCCGCCGATGTCCACGACCATGTTTCCGGAAGGCTCCTCGATCGGGAGGCCCGCACCGATGGCTGCGGCCATGGCCTGCTCGACGAGATAGACTTCGCTAGCGCGCGCGCGATAGGCCGAGTCCTGCACGGCGCGCTTTTCCACAGGCGTGATTTCGCTGGGAACGCCGATGACAATGCGCGGATGGACGAGGACGCGGCGGTTGTGCGCCTTCTGGATGAAGTAGGTGAGCATTTTTTCGGTCACCTTAAAATCGGCGATGACGCCGTCCTTCATCGGCTTGATGGCGACGACGTTTCCAGGCGTCCGGCCGAGCATCTCCTTGGCTTCGCGGCCGACTGCGACGACTTCGCCGTTGTTCTTATTGATTGCGACGATCGAAGGCTCGTTGACGACGATCCCTTTGCCGCGGGCAAAGACGAGAGTGTTGGCTGTGCCGAGGTCGATTGCCAGGTCGGACGAAAAAAGACTGAAGACCGACCGCATATTAAAGCCGTTCTTGTTCACAGAGTGCTTCCCCCTCAGATTCCACGTGAGCGGCGCAGCGGAGGCGCGCCGCCTGGGCGGTCTTATAAATTCATACTGCTACGGAATCACGACATCCACACGCTTAATCGCCGTTCCGCCGCGCCGGTTCTGCCCGGTGATGACGATCGTGTGGCTGCCCCGAGCCATCGGCTCGGTGAAATACCGGAAATGGCCATCGGACTTGATGTCGGCCACTTCCTCGCCGTTGATGATCAGGGCGGCGCCGGGCTCGGTGCGGCCGATGACTTCAACGACATTGCCGTGCAATTCGGTGTCGTCCACTTCGAGGAGCATTTCCTGCTCCTTGCCCTGAGTGACGAGCGTGAACTTGTAGGAGTCGCTCGCGTCGCTCACATTGCCCTTTTCATCGACCGCGCGGACTCGCCAGAAATAATCGCCGGGGTCCAGGCCGACGATATCCACGCTGGTCGCCGAGGTCTTCTTCTCCATGACGATGTGATTGAACGCCGTCGTGGTGCTGGCCTGAAAATCGTATGAAATCGCAGTCGCCGCGGGCTTCCAGGAGAAATGAACTGGATCGCGCTTCGGATCGGCCACGATGATCGGCTGCAAATTGAGCGGCTCGTCCAACTGCGGAGGAGCCAGCACCTGCGACTTGACGATGGGTCCGCCCGAACTTGGAATCGTGGCGCGCTCGTAGGTGCCGATGTCCACGTGCTCGCTGCCGCGATTCAGTTCAGCACTGCCGGCGTCGACGGTAACCTGCCCCTCGTTCGTTTGCGGATTGCTCGTCACGGCCATGCGGCTATTGGCGCGCGCTTCGGCGACGGCATCCTCGAAGGAAACTTCCGCTTTCGAACCCGGGACTTGCCAAGTGCCGGTGTTGAGGTCCACCTGGCCGGATGTCATGTGCACGGCGACTTGCGTGGCGCGCTGCGGATCAACGACGTTCTCTTCGACCGTAACCAGCGTATCACCTTTGACCGTGTAGGTGGTGCCGTCGGCGAAGGCGATGCGCGCGACTCCCTCGGAGTCGGTCTGAATCAGGTCGCCCTTATCGAGGGTGATTTGATAGTCGGCGTTGACCCACTGCACGGAATTGACTTTTTTCACCTGCACTTTGCCGTCGAGATTGACGAAACGCGCCTGGCGTGGCGTTGGGTTGGCGATCTCGCCCGATGGCGACGCCCCGACGTTGGAGATGTGGCGCAGCACGGTGGCGGAAAATTCCGGAAAGACCAAATACGTAACACTCAGAGTGATCGCGGTAAGCACGATGGCGTAAAGAATCACGGTGCGATACTTCACCGTGTGCCAATAGACCTCGACTCGCGAGACTTTTGGCTTTGCAGCAGCGCCGGATTTGCCGTCAAACGTCGTCATGAGGGGTCAATTTGGGAATTTAGCATAGGGGTATAGGCCTTTCAACAAAGCGGGAACGGAGGTGCACCAACCGCTAACCCCCTAGATTTCGCGGATTTTCGGGGATTTCGGGAGCGGAACGTGCTCGCGACGCGAGAACTTTCTCGCGTTGCCGGAATGGTCCATATTGGAGGTTGACCGCGCGCATGGGACTTGGGGAGACTGCTGTTTTGAGTTAGACTTTTGATTCGTTCCCCGATTGCCTGCCGCAGACATGGCTTCAGTCGGACCACGAAATCGGAAGATGATCCGCAGGCGCAAGGAAAAGGAAAAATAAAATGAGTAACCCCGAAGAAGAAATCGGCGAGCTGCTGCCACCGGAACGGCTGATGCTGACGCCGGGCCCGTCTTGCGTGGACCCGCGCGTATACCGCGCGATGGCCGCACCCATCGTCGGCCACATGGACCCGTGGTTTACAAGGATGATGGACGACGTGCAGGTGCTGTTGCGCAGGGTGTTTCAGACGAAGAACCGGATCACGTTTCCGATTTCGGCGTCGGGCTCGGGCGGGATCGAAGCGGCGGTGGTGAATCCGCTCGATGCAGGCGACGAGTGCATCGTTTGCGTGAACGGCGCGTTTTCCGAGCGCATGGCAATTATCGCCGAGCGCATTCCAGCGAAGGTGATTCGGGTCGAGGCGCCGTACGGGCGCGTCGTCGATCCGGCGGACGTGCTGCGCGCGGGAAAAGGCAGGAAGATCAAGTTCGTGGGACTGGCGCACGGCGAGACATCGTCCGGCATCGTGTCGCGAATCGAAGACTATCGGAAGGTGGCGGATGAGCTGGGCGCGCTGCTTGTGGTGGACGCGGTCGCGAGCCTCGCGGGAGTTCCGCTGAACGTGGACGCGCAGCGCATCGACATCTGCTTCAGCGGTTCGCAGAAGGCCATCAGCGCGCCGCCGGGAATGGCTCCGATTACGGTCGGCCCGCGCGCCGAAGAAGCGATGCACGCACGGAAGGAGCCGGTGCGGAGCTGGTATTTCGATTTGACGACGGCGATGAATTACTGGGGCAAGGACCGCCTGTACCATCACACACCGCCGATTTCGCTGATCTACGCACTGCGCGAGGCGCTGCGAGCGGTGCTGGAGGAAGGTCTTGAAGCGCGCTGGGAGCGGCATCGGGAGAACCAGCAGGCGCTGATCGCGGGGCTTGAGGCGATGGGACTCGAGATGTTCGTTTCAAATCCGGCGGACAGGCTTGTGACCGTGACGGCAATCAACATTCCCGCCGGAATCGAAGACGGCAAAGTGCGCAAGCAGTTGCTCGATGAATTCAACATCGAGATCGCGGGAGGCCTCGGGCCGGTGAAGGGCAAAATCTGGCGCGTCGGGCTGATGGGCTATTCGTGCCAGAAGCCGAACGTACTGCGGTTCCTCGCGTCGCTCGAAAAGACGCTGCTCGATCAAGGATTCCGGGTGCCGGCGGGCGGGGGCGTGGCCGCCGCGATTCAGAATTACCAGCACGCGACGCAGCCCGCTGTCGCGGGCGCGAGGAAGTAGGAGCGAACGTGGCGAAAGCAGCGGCGGTTGCAACGATTCCCAATGTGGGCGCGATGAGCGAATTCATTGGCGCGTTCGACGTGCCGTCGAAGGTGACGGACTACGTCTATCACTGCCGGTTTTCGCACTGCTGGAATGGGATTGCCACGCGGCACAGCGACACGATGGATTGCAAGTTCGTCGTGGACGGCAAGGGAGTCGTGCTTGGGCTGGCGCACACGGGGTTCGTCAAATTTCGCGAACGCTCGGGCCGCAATCCGAGCGACCGCGAGGCCAGCTACATCGGAGCCGAGTACCTTCGCGAGCGGCTCGAGCAAGAAGACGAGCACTCGCTCTACGATGTTTCCGCAACGGATGTTCTCCGCTTGATCGAGAAGCTCGGCATCCATTAAGAGCTGCTTGGCTCTGCTGACATCCCATCTTTGGGTGCGCCGAAGAGAGATTCATCGCTCAAAAAGCGAGCGATGGAACAGCGTACTTCGACTGCGCGTCCCGACCCGGAGATCGAAAAAAAACGATCTCCGGGAAAGATAAAGCGTCGGGACGCTCCGCTCAGAATGACAATATCGGTGGGCGCGCCCTGAACAGCTGCAGTGATGCCTGCCAGAATCAGAACACCAACCGAGAGAGACAACCTCTAACCGATTTCCATACATTATTTGAGGGCGGGGACGTCCGCGTTCGAGCCGCGCCAGCGGGCGAGCCAGCCGTGCTCGCGCGTGCCTTCCTCGTCGATTTGGCGGGACCATGCGCCGAGGACACTAGATCGATTTAGATAGCCGACCAGCTTGCGCGGATCCTCGCGCGCGACGACGGGCAGGCGTCCGATGTCGCGTTGCAACATGCGATGGAGCGCGCCGGCGACGAGTTCGTCCGGATAGGCGACGACGGGCGCGTCCGAACCGGCTTCGAGGACCGTGATTCGGCCGTCGGGATCGAGTTCGAGGGCGCGCAGCAAGTCTCCCTGCGTCACGATTCCAACGAGCTGTCCCGTTTTATCAATGATCGGTAGGCCGTCCGCGAGATTAAGGAGAGGCTTCGAGCCGCTCGAGCTTGCGGCCAGCTCCGCGACGGTCATTTCCTGCAGCGCCGGCTGGACATCCTTGCGCATGACGTCGGCGACGTGAACGATATTGAGCACTCCGGCTTCGTATTCGCCGGGAACGTGCAGGCCTCGGCGTGCGAGCTTTTCGGTCATGATCGAAGTGGGCAGATAGCGCAGCGCGATGAGGTCGGCGATCACGCAGCAGAGCATGAGGGGAAGGATCGCGTTGTAATCGCGCGTGATTTCAAATGCGAAGACGATGAATGCAAACGTGGCGCGCGATGCGGCTCCGAAAACGGCCGCCATGGCGACGAGCGCGTACGCGCCGGGCGAAAGATGCGCGCCCGGAATGAGATGGTTCACGGCTATGGCGAAGACGCCGCCGAGAGCGGCGCTCGACATGAACATCGGCGCGAGCAGGCCGCCGGACGTCCCCGAGCCGAGCGAGATGACGAGCGCGAGCGCCTTGAACATGGCGATCAGGATCAGCAGGTTCAGGGCGAGATTGTTGTTCAGAATGTCGGAGATCGTGTCGTAGCCGACGCCGAGCACGCGCGGAATGAAGAATCCAATCACGCCGAGGCCGAGCGCGCCGATCGCGGGATGCCAGAGATCGTCGATTGGCAAGCGATCGAACTGATCCTCCACCCAGTAGAGGAGTTTGGTGAAGCCGATGGCCGCCGCGCCGCAGACCACGCCGAGCACTAGATAGAAGGGCAGGCCGTGCAGCACGTCGAAATCGGCGTTGCCCATCGTGAACATCGAGTGCTGTCCGAGTAGCACGGCGCGGACGCTGGTGGCGAGCGTGGTGGCGATGACCAGAGGGATGAACGAACGCGCGCGAAATTCGAAAAGCAAGAGCTCGATCGCGAGGATTACGCCAGCGATCGGCGTGTTAAACGTGGCAGCCATTCCCGCACCCGCGCCGCAGGCGAGCAAGACCTTGCGCTCGGCGGCGGTCGTCGAAACCAATTGGCCGACGAGCGAGCCGAACGCGCCGCCGGTCTGAATGATGGGGCCTTCGGCGCCGAAGGGTCCTCCGGTGCCGATCGCGATGGCCGCGGAAAGCGGCTTCAGGATCGCCACTTTGGCTTCGATCCGGCTGCGAGAGGTCAGGACGGCTTCCATGGCCTCCGGAATGCCATGCCCTTTGATTTTTTCCGAGCCATATTTCGCCATGAATCCGACGATCAGGCCGCCGACGACCGGAATCACGATGATCCACGGGCCGAGCGTGGTGTGCTCGGGGCTTCTGAAATGAAACGACCATTCGTGGTAGTACGCGAGATTTGTAAAAAGGCCGATCAGGTCGTAGAGGAGAAAGGCGATGATGCCCGCGAGAACGCCGATGAGCGCCGCGAGGAGGGAAATCCATCCGATGCGAAAACCCGCGGGCGCACGGAGATGCTTGCCTCCGGCTGGTGATGCTTGAGACGCTGAGAGCGAGCCCAAAACAATTCCTCCTTGAGTGGTGCGCGATGGAGCGATAGCGGCCTACGCATACCGACGGCGCGATTTCCCGCGCTGCGCGACAGCGGCTCGGAGCGCGCTGACCAACCGGGGCCCGGCCGTGCGCAGTTCGTTGCGGTGCGACACGGAAAGTTTTTCGAGAATACTTTCACCCCGGCGCGTGAGGGTGAGATGCACCTCGCGGGCATCCTTCGGGCTGCGCGAACGGAGAATCCAGCCGCGGGCTTCGAGGCGGCGGCTGAGTTCGACGGCGGTGTTGTGCTGAATTTGCAGGCGCTCGGCGAGCGCGCCGATCGTGGTATCGAGTCCGCGCGCGCGTCCCTTGATGGCGAGGAGCGCCTGATGCTGCTGCGGCTCGATGCCTGCAGCGCGGGCGGCGGCTTCGCTGAAATTCAAGAAGCGGCGGATTTCGTAGCGGAAGTCGGCGAGGGCGGCGAAGTCGATCGGCCGTGCGGGCGTTTTTGGCACGGACATAATTATATCGTATTACGATATAAATGTCTTTGCGAGTGCGCGGCAGGCTCGGGCAAGGCGGAACACCGAGACGGATGGGCTGCGTTGTGCCAAGGATGTTTGGCGGGCACGGCATGCCGTGCCCCTACGGAAACCAGCCGAGGCGCGCGAGAAATGGGCGGAGAAAAGCCTCAGGGCATTCCGGTTGATGCAAACCGGAATGCCCTGAGCTACATTTCGATCTAGCCGCGATTAAGGCAGGGCGAAGACGACGACCGTATCCGAGGTGACGATGGCGACGTACTGCTTGCCGTTCTTGCCAGCGTAGGTCATCGGATCGGCGGTGCCGCTCTTGGCCATCTTGGCGACCCACAATTCTTTTCCGGTCTTCGAATCGTAGGCGCGGATGCGGCTGTCGGATGTCGAGCCGTCGAAAACGAGGCCTCCCGCGGTAGCGATGGGACTGGCGCTGCCGCCGTTACCAGTGTTCTGCTTACCTTCGGGCAGGCCTTCGGTGATGCCCGAGACGGTTTCCCAGGCGATGTCGCCGGTGTTCGCGTTGACCGCGATCAGTTTCCCCCAGGGCGGTTTCTGGCAAGGCCAGTTACCGAGCGGATGGCCCTGAGCGTCCTTCATATTCACACCGAACCCGTTGTAGGGTCCGGGACCCTCGACGCTGGCGCGGTCATAAATTTGCGTCGAGCCTTCGGTGCCGCGACCGTAGCTGGCGGTGCCCTTCTTCTTTTCGATCCAGCCCATAAGAGATGCGTCGTGGGTGTGGACAAATACATATCCCTGCGGGTCGGTGGCCGCGCCGCCCCAATTCACGCCGCCGGTGCCGCCGGGGAATTGGATTGTGGTTTTCGGAGGCGTGCCATCCTCATGGTAGAGCCATCCGGTGAAAGGCCCGGCGTTATACAACGTGCCGCCGTTCTTGGCCAACATGTCCTGGCAGGCTTTGGCGTGTTCGGGAGATGTGTCGTCGGCGGTGACGATATCGTCAGCCTTGTAACTGTTTCGGGCGAGTGGCGGAGGCTTCAACGGGAAAGGCTGAGTGGGCGAATACCACTCGCCGGGAACGTCACCCTTTGCGACGGGGCGCTCCTCGACGCCGAAGACGGGTTTGCCGGTATCGCGATTCAGAATGTACATCAGGCCGGCCTTGCCAACGACGACGAGCGCGGGAATCTTCTTGCCCTTCTGGGTGATATCGACGAATCCAGGTCCGGGCGGCAGATCTTGATCCCACAAATCGTGATGGATGGTCTGAAAATACCACTTCAGCTTTCCGGTGGTGGCGTCGGCGGCGACGATGGAATTGCCGAAGAGGTTGGCGCCGGGACGATCTCCGCCGTAGTAGTTCGGTGAAGGCCCGCCGATGGGCATGTAGACCGTGTTCGTTTTCGCGTCGACGGTCATGTACCAGCCCCAGACGTTTGTGCCGGAGCGGCCCTTCCAGCCGTCGTCGAGCCAGGTTTCGTGACCCGTTTCGCCCGGCTGCGGAACGGTGTGAAATGTCCAGAGCAATTCGCCGGTGACGACATCGAAACCGCGCGTGTCTCCCGGAGGACCGATCGGCAACTCGCCGACGCTGGCGCCAAGGATCGCGATATTTTTGTAGATCGTGGGCACGCCGTTATAGCCAACGGCCATATCGACGACGCCATCCTTGCCGAAGCTGGAGATGATTTTTCCGGAGGCCGCATCGAGCGCGATCATTTTGCGGCTGAAGGTCGTGAAGATGATGCGCGGCGGATTCGTTTTGTCGCCGGGCCAGTAAGCGACGCCGCGCGTGGGCGCTCCGGTGACGTCGTAGTGCCAGATTTCCTTGCCGGTGTCCGCGTCGAGCGCGAGAACTTTATTGGAGCCCGAAAGGTACATCACGTCGTTGACGACGATGGGCGTCACTTCAAGGCCGCCGCGGTCGGCCAACTGCAAGGACCACGACTGCGCGAGCTTGGTCACATTTTCGGAGTTGATTTGCTTGAGCTGCGAGTAGCCGGTGCCGCCGAGGTCGTGCCGGTACATCGGCCAATCGGCTGCGGCGTTTTGTGCCCGAGACGCGGGCGCAACGAGCGCGGCGAGCGCCACCAGGCCGGTGCAGATCATCCATGTAGAACGCATCAAGAGGTCCCCCCTCCCAAAAGTCGCGGAGCATATTAGCAGTAATAGCTGTGAGACGCGCGGGGATTCGTGGGGGTTACGCCGGCCTAGCGCGTCAGGCGCGGAAAAAACGCTGGGACGCGGCTGGCGTACTCATCGAATTTCGCGCCGAAGGCTTCGCGCAGGAGCGCCTCTTCCGTTCGAATACGGATTGCAGTGCCGAAGAGAAACACCACGATGGCGGCGGGTAACGCCTGCCAGCGGCTGACCGCGAGCCCTGAAACGATCAACATGCCGAACATTGCGAGATAGATTGGATTGCGAACGACGGCGTACGGGCCTTCGGTGACGAGTTCGTGTCCCTCGATGACACGGGCCATGAGCGCCCACTGTTTGCCGAGCGTGCGCGCAGCGGCGTAGCAAAACCAAGTAGAACCCAAGGCGAGGAGCGCGGTGAACGCGGCGAGAATCGCCTCCGCAAGTTTTGCCATGGGAAGGAATGGCGAGAAATACGTGCGGAAGAATCCGAAGCAGATCGCGTAGCCGGCGGCCTGCAACAGCATTCCGATGGTGGACTTGATGTCGCGGCGCGCCGCGCCTCTGGCGGCGCCCCGCTTCCCGATGACGACGATGGCGCCGAAGCCGAGCCAGCAGGCGATCACAATCAAATAGACGAATTCCGCGATTGCGTCCGAGCGAGCGATCAGTCGCAACGGCCGGGTCCCTTCACGGCAGCGTTTTTTTCAAAATGGCGATCTGGCCGGCGTGATAGAGGTCGTGCTGCACGATGCCGTGCAGCGTCACGTAGCGCGATTCTTTTGTGCCCGCCGGAGGATGATCGAGTTCGGAATCCTTCAGCGCGGCGACGGACTTGCGCAAACGAGCGCGGCTTTCGGACAGCGCGTCGAGCGCATGCTTCCAGGCGACTTCGTTCACTTCCCAGACGGGCGGCCAATCGTGCTCGTGCGTGATTGTGACGTCTTCTCCTCCGAGCCTGCGGTTGACGACGGAGTTCCACGCGGAAATGTGGTGCACGATTTCCCAGATCGAGTGCGCGCCGCGCACCGGATGCTTCGACGCGTCCTCGGCGGAGACGCCGTTCAGAAGCTGCATGAGCGGCGGGCCGTGCCAGGCGTCGCCGGTGAAGGCGCGGTCCATTTGGTCGAGGATTCGCTTTACTTCGTTCATCGGATGGCCCCCCTAAAGCCTACGGCACGCGGCCGGGCGTGGCAAGCGGTCGAGGGGCTCAAAAAGTTTTGTCGGAGTCGAGGAGAATGGTGACCGGACCGTCGTTCACGAGTTCGACGGACATGTGCGCCTGAAAGACGCCGGTTTCAACGCGCACGCCGAGCGCCTGGAGCGCACAGACGAATTCCTCGTAGAGCGCCTTGCCCTGATCGAGTGGAGCAGCGCCGACGAAACTCGGGCGGCGGCCGCCGCGAGCGTCACCGTAGAGCGTGAACTGCGATATGGCGAGCACCGCGCCGCCGGCGTCGAGAAGCGAGCGGTTCATCTTGCCCTGATCGTCGTTGAAGACGCGGAGATGGACGATTTTTTCGGCCATCGCAGCGGCGGTGGATGCAGAGTCTTCTCGGCCGACGGCAACGAGGACGACGAGTCCGGCTTCGATTTCGCCGGTTATACGGCCGTCGACGATGACGCGCGCCCGGCTGACGCGCTGGATCACTGCTCGCATAGCGTTGATTCTACATGGAGACGGAATCGGGCGTGAGATCGAGATGGATGGGCGGCCACTCGCCAAGAATGTTTGCCGGGCATGGCATGCCATGCCCCTACAGACGTAGCGGCGGGCGGGCGAGGTGAATGGCCAACGCGAAGCCAAGCGTGTGCGCCGGGCGCAGCGTGCTGCGCCCCTACGAAGACCGTTGCGGGTCGGCGGGAACAAGCCAAGGATGTGCGCTGGAAAAGCATATCCCTCACGCCGACCAAAATACGGTCGGGTTCGGGATGACACCACAAAGCGGAGGCGCGATTCGGGGTGGAGTTGACCGAAACGGTGCGCGCGGGCAGACTGTTTTTCGCAATGAGCGAACAGGGCAATTCATCGACGCCGTCGAAGCGCTGGCTCACGCGCGGCGTTTTCGGGATCGGCCTCGCGAGCCTGTTCTCCGACTGGGGGCACGAAGCGGCGACGGCGATTCTGCCCGCGTTTCTTGCAAGTCTGGGCGCGCCAGCGGTGGCGCTGGGCGTGATCGAAGGCGTGTCCGACGGGCTTTCGAGTTTTGCGAAACTCGCGGGCGGATTCGTCGCGGACCGTCCGAGATGGAGGAGGCCGACGGGAATTGTCGGCTACTTCGCGACGGCGATCACGACGTTCGGCTACGCGTTCGCGCACAGTTGGCCCGCGGTGCTGGTGCTGCGCGCATTCGGATGGGTGGGGCGCGGCAGCCGAGGTCCGTCGCGCGATGCGCTGCTGGCGGATTGCGTGGCGCCGGAGCAGATGGGCCGAGCGTTCGGGTTCGAGCGCGCGATGGACACGCTGGGCGCGGTGTTAGGACCGCTCTGCGCGGCGGCGCTGCTGGCAGTGCTGGGGACGCGCGGCGTGCTGCGCTGGACCTTGCTGCCTGGACTGACCGCCGCGGTCGCGTTTGCGATTTGGGCGCCGAGGGCCAGGGTAGCCGAGGGCCATCACGCGTCAGGTGCCCCGTCGAGTTTTGCGTCGAGCCTTGCGCAACTTCCCAAGAGCTATTGGCATTTTCTCGCGGGGGTTTTTTCGCACGGCGTGGGAGATTTTGCGCCGACGCTGCTGATCCTGCGAGCGGGGCAGATTCTCACGCCGCAGTTTGGCGTGGGGCGGGCGGCGGCAATTTCGGTCGCGCTCTACACCTTTCACAATGTGATCGACGCGGCGGCGTCGTATCCGGCGGGCGCGCTGGGCGACCGGATCGGAAAGCGCGCGCTGCTCGGCCTGGGCTATTTGATCGGCGTTGCGACGTATGCGGGATTCATACTCGAACGGCCGACGCTGCCGGTGCTGGTTGTGCTATTCGGGCTTGCGGGGCTGCACGACGCGTTTCAGCAGTCGCTCGAGAAATCGGCGGCGGCGGAACTGCTGCCGCAGGCGATTCGCGGATCGGGATTCGGTGTGCTCGCGACGGTGAATGGAGTGGGCGATCTCGTGTCGAGCGTTGCCGTGGGTGCGCTGTGGTCGAGCGTCAGCCCCGCGGCGGGATTCTTGTACGCGGGGATTTTCGCGGCAATCGGAGCGGTGCTCGTGGTTCGGTGGCGATGAACTACAGGGGAAGCTGAAGGGGCGTGCCGCGCTCCTGATTGATGCGCAGCGTTTCGTCCGAGTTCAGATCCGCGACGGCGATGGTGCGGCGGCTGCCGTCGGACGTGATGTAGATGATGCGGTCGTTCGCGCGGGTAAAGGCGACCGCTTGAATCTGGGTTCCATTGCGAAGCACGAGCGTGAACTGGCCGACATCCGGCAGCGGCGACTGCGGTTCGGGCGCGGGTTCAAAAGCTTGCTCGGCGGCCTGCTGCGCGGGAGGCGCGGCCTGCACGACGATGATCTGCGGCTGCGGCGCGGGCTGCTCGGATTCGTCGGATTGGACGGGAACCTCGTACGCGCCACCGCCGTCGAGCAGATAGTACCCGGAGCCGGCGAAGCCTGCGCCCCTTCTACGAAAACGCTCAGCTAGCGCGATCCGCCATTCCGTGGCGGGGTCGATCAGGGCCTTGATTCCGAAGTCTTGATTGCCGAGGCCGGGAGCAAATGCGATGCCAGGGTCCGATGGGCTGAGAAAGAAGGGCGACCCGCCGAAGAAGCCGAAACCATTTGAGAAAGCGCCCGCGGCTGTTGGGTTCGAACTCCTGCCGCGGTGAGACCTGGGCTGCATCGCGCCGCGGCGCGCCATCACCATCGGCGTTGACGCGGCGAAATGCCCGGCTCGTTGGGCGTGCGTGAGCGAGGGCGCAATAAGGAAAAGGGAGAGGACGAATAAGACCGCTGAGGCTGGTACGAACTGGCTTTGGGGATTCATGGCCGCCTCGCTTCTACTGTAAGTGAGACGCCGTGGACCGGCACACGGTTGCACAAGCGTTTGTGCTCTGATCGCTCGATTTAGCCCTGCCCGCCCTATGTCCAGCATGACCAGGAAAAAACACGGCGCGGCAACGGCCTTTGCTTTTCCCGATTGCCGGGATGTGCTATAACCTTCGTTCCTAAGGAGCGGGAGTGGCGCAGTCAGATGGGGTCGCCGCGCCGGGAAATGCGGCGGGGCCGCTCGAGAATGTGAAGGACGCGGCTCGCGGGGCAAGCGGACAGCCGGAATTGGCGATGAGCTACTGCCCGCGCTGCTCGGCGCGTCTTGCGTCGCGAAGCTGCAAGTTGATCTGTCCGGATTGCGGCTATTACATGTCCTGCTCGGACTTTCACTAGTAAGCAGCACGGCCGATCGCAGCCTGGGTGGCTGCTTTTTCAGAAGGTAATCACAAGAAGGATTTCGACAACTCCAGGAGGCGCGAACGTGGCACTGCGAATGACGGAACGGGATGTGAGCGGAGTGAGCGTCCTCGATATCGAGGGACGCATCGTGCTGGGCGAGGAGAGCAACTCGTTCCGCGAGAAGGTGAAGAGCCTGCTGGCGGCGGGAAAGAAAAAGATCATCTTGAATCTCGCGCAAGTCAGCTACATCGACAGCGCCGGACTGGGCACGCTGGTAGCCACGTTTCACAGCGCGCGTTCACAGGGCGCGATGTTGAAACTCGTGAGCCTGGGCACGAAATTCAAAGAAGTGCTGCAGGTGACGAAGCTGATGACCGTGTTCGACACCTACGACACGGAAGCTGCGGCCATTCAGAGCTTCCCGAAGTAGGGTTCAACTACCAGCGATATTGTTCCGCTTGAAAGCGGGCGCGCGTTATGTGCGACGCGCGCCCTGCGTTTTAAGCTTTCGCGTTATATCTTCCCGATTCGTCCTCAAACCTGCAGCGACTTTACGCGCCGATATGCCCTTCGACGCGATACACCGCGATGCCGCTCAAAAGCTTCGGGTAGAAATCCGTGGATTTTTGCGGAAGCACGTCGCCGCCGAGCGCGATCTTCGTGACCTGGTCGATGCGCACCGGGTTCAGAAGAAACGCAATTTGCGCCGCGCCGCGATCGACGGACGCGAACGCGGCGTCAATCTCCCGCTCGTAGCTGAGATATTTTTCGCCCGCGACCGCTTCGGCCGTAATCCCCAGCCCTTTTTCGAGAATCAGGCGGTGCAGCAGGACGACGTCGAGGCCGCGCTGCGCTTCGGACATATCGGGCAAGAGATCTTCGAGATGGGCTGAACGGCGCAATACGAAGAGATAAAACGCGCCGGCGCCGGAATCGCTGCCGCGCGGATAGGCGCCGATGGCGCGAAGGCCGTGATTCAGCTTTTCGAGATCCTTGCGGAATTCGGCGAAAGCGCCGGGGCGCTCTTCGGCGTTTGCGAAGGGATAGGAATACCAGTCGAAGACCGGCGCCAGTTTCTTGCGAAACGCATCGAAATCGAAATTCGGGAGATTTGCCACGAGACGGTGCGTGGGCAGAATCGTGAGGCCCCTCGAGTGCGTGTTGATGAACGTGGCCATCGCGAATTCGGGTGCTGCGAGCGGATCGGTCTTGCCGGCGCTGGCGCGGCATTCGTTGCGGTAATTGAGCGCCGTTTCGTAGCGGTGGTGGCCGTCGGCGATGACGAGTTTCTTGTTCGTCATGGCTTTCTGAATGTGCGCGACGAACGCGGGATCGGACACGGGCCAGAGGCGGTGCGTGACTCCGAATTCATCGCGCAGCTCGACCGTGGGCGTTTCGGCCGCGGCCTTTTCGAGGCGCGAGTCGATCTGGCGCGCGGGATCGTCGTAGAGAAGAAAAAGCTGGCCGGTTTGCGCGCGGGTGCGGCGGAGCAGCTCGATGCGGTCGGCCTTGGGCGCCGAAAGCGTGCGCTCGTGGCGGAAGACGACCTGCGCGTCATAGTCCTCGATGCGCGCGAGGGCGATGAATCCGATGCGCGTGAGGTGCGTGTGCGTTCCGGGGACTTCGAATTCCTGCGAGTAGACGTAAATGGCGGGCGCCGCATCCTGCACGAGTATGCGCGCGGCGATCCACTCGTCGATTTTGCGAGCGGCGCGCGTGTACACGTTATTTTGGGGCGAGTCGTCCAGCGAGACGCGGCCCTTTTCGACGGCAATCAGGTTGTATGGGCTTGCCGCGTAGTAGCGATCCTGCATCTCGTGGGTGATTTTGTCGTAGGGCTGCGTGAGCACGTCCTGCGGAGCGACGCGGCTCGTATCGTAGCGGTATGCGCGAAATGGGTGGATGTCAGCCATGAGGGCCTCGGGATGAAATTGTGGGCGCTGCCGAAACGAATGATTGTAACAGCGAGGTGGGCGCGCGCCAAAGCATAGCCGTTGAATCTGGTAGCTCGCGCTTAGGACGGTGGTGATGGTTCCGGAAGGGAACCTACGGGCGGCGCCAGAAATCGGGCGTGGGCGAAGGGAAGGCTACGCCGACGCGCGACTTGCCATTGATGCGTTTCCCGATGTGGACCACGCGGCACTCCTGCTCGGCCTGGGTGCGCATGTTGGTGAGAAACAATTTCTGGCCGCGCGAGACGTGGGTCTCGAGGGCGAGCAGGCAGCCGTCGTCGTTGGCGTCGATGGCGTCGACTTCTTCGTGGAAGGGCTGCTTGTCGGAATCGGAGCCGTAGACGAGAAGCGTGGCGTCGAACGCGTGGCGCAAATCCTTGCGGCGGTCGGAGTCAGCGCTCGCGCTGCCTCTCAGGCGATCGGGTGCGGAGCCGCGATCGTCCGCGCGGGACCTCTGACGCTCCGCTTGCTTCAAAGCCTCCCAGATTCGGCTCAAGGCAATCTCCCAAGTGATTGCGGGGCTTGCGCCCGTCTGCCAACAATAGCGGGGCGAGCGCGGCGCGGGCGAAAAAGCGTGGCGCGAGTTTTCATTTCGGTAACGGGGAGCCGCCGGAAAAAGAGGCCGGACTCACCGCCGCCTTGGCCCCAGAACTCAGGGCAAGGGGCGCAGAGAAGCGCCGAGAGGTGGGCAAGAGGTTGTGGCGAGGGAAGCCTAGGCACATCGTATCCCCCTGCGTCAGTGAGGTAGTAATCCAGGAAGACGGGAGGAAGCAAGCAAAGTTCGAGGGGGGAGTGAGGAGCGAGTTGCTCGATGATCTGCCAAGGGC
>Ga0187888_1000835_pt1 | contig 32204 bp, 26 predicted proteins | sample June2016WEW_7_40_FD_132987 | JGI IMG/M metagenome (GOLD analysis project Ga0187888, IMG submission 132987) | Peatland microbial communities from SPRUCE experiment site at the Marcell Experimental Forest, Minnesota, USA - June2016WEW_7_40 | ecosystem: Environmental > Terrestrial > Soil > Wetlands...
GCCCAAAGCCTACCCATTACTCAACCAACCCCGCCGCCGCTTCGTAGAAATCTCCCATCGCAACCGCTACTGGAAAGGACGCCCCCGCAACTATCGAACCCTTAACTAAGGGCCATTCGGGTCGGTCCCGCATAATCACATATTTCATGGACAGATTCGGCGTGGCAAATTTAGATTTGTTCGGCCCCGCTCACGCCGGCGCCGGCGCGTCGTCCTGGATGATGTTTCTCACCTGGAACCGCGCCGCCACGAAAACAAACACAACGGAGGCCGCCAGCATCAGGCCCGTGAAAAACAGGTAATAGTTGACACCCGAGAGCAACGGGCCTTGCCTGCCTTCATTGAGTTTGTTGACAATGGACGTGAATAGATTGCCCAGCGACATCGCCAGGAAAAAATACGCCATGATCAGCGACTTCATCTTCCGGGGCGCCTGCGTGTAGGAAAATTCCAGCGCCGTGATGGATACCAGGATTTCCGACGCCGTCAATAGGACATAAGCCGCCCCCTGCCAGGCCACATTGGGGTGCGAACCCAGCGCGATCTGGTGTTCGATCCAGGCCGTGATCAAAAACGTGGGCACCATCAGAAACAACCCGATGGAAATCTTGCGCAACGGGGTCAGCGGGAAGACCCGGCCGGCCAGCGGATACACCCCGTAGGAAAACAGCGGAATGAACACCAGCACCAGGATCGGGTTGATGGATTGCAGTTGCGCCGAAAGCCATTCGTGCCCCAGCCAATGCCGGTCCATTTTGTCCGCCTGCAACACCCACGCCGACTGACTCTGAAAATAGAGTGAAAAATAGATCCCCAGAAAAATGTAGAGCACGCCCAGTCGCGCCAGAATCCTCCATCCTTCCGGGCTGAACGCCTCCTTGAGCAGCGTCTCGCGCCGGGGAGGAATATGCGCAAACTTCCGGCGTCCGAGCCAGAAAACCACCGTCGCCGCCAGCATCAGAACCCCCGGCGCGGCGAACGCAACATGCGGGCCGGATTTCTCCAGCAGATTGGGAATCCACAATTGCGAAAGGCCCGCCCCCAGGTTGATGGCGAAGTAGAACCAGCCAAATACTTTCGCCAGCAGGTGTTGGTTGCCCGCCCCAAATTGGTCCCCCACATTCGCGGATACGCAAGGTTTGATGCCCCCCGCCCCAAACGCGATCAGCGTCAACCCCACCGCCAAACCCAGCCGCGTGGAGTCCAGTGCGAGCGCCAGGTGCCCGCAACAGTACACCATCGAAAGATACAGGATCGTCCGGTATTTCCCCCAAAACGCGTCGGATATCAACGCCCCCAGCAGCGGCGTGAAATAGACGGCGGAGACAAATAGATGATACGTCTCCACCGCGCCGGCAGCGGACATCGGGGCCGGATGCCCGCTGGCATCCTGGAGATGGTGGGCCAGAAACGTGGTCAGGATGCCGCTCATCCCGTAGAAGCTGAACCGTTCCGCCGCCTCGTTGCCCACGATGTAGGGAATGCCCGGCGGCATCCGCGTTGTTTTTACTGGCGCGGTGGCGTAGCCGCTCCGCGCGGCCTCCTCCACAAACCTCTGGGCAGCCGGGTCCGCGTTCAAGATTTAGTGATGACAGCCGCAACCGCTGCCGCACGAGCCGCCTTTGCTCAATTCCTCTTCGGACGGCACCCGGCCCAGTTCCAGCGTCTTGCTCACCCGCTGGGTGACTTGCTTCTGGATCTGCTGCATTTCATCCTGCGCGTCCAGGAAGCCTTTGGCCACCGGATTGCCGAAAAAAGCGTCGCGCTGCTTGTCAAAGGCGGCGATTTCCGCGCCCGTCAGCGCCTGGCCCTGATGCTGTTTGTCGTGGAGCTGCTGGCCCATTTCGCTCAAACTCTCGTATTGCCTCTGGGCGGCCGGATCGGCCATGAACGCATCCACCCGTTGGCGGATGCTCTGAAACTGAGGCTGCTCCATGATGGTTTCGCACAATTCGCGCGTCTTTTGCGCAATCGCGTCTTCAGTCTGTATATTTGTTTCCATAATATTACATATAAGTCAATGAGGTGCCGGCCGCCAACTTTTTCAATGTGGCGGCGCCGGGGCCAACACGCCAGCCAATAAATTAAAAACTTGGCGGCTTGACGTCAGCGCGCCCTGGCCGCCCACACCTTCTTCGGGATCCCTGCCAACCGGCTGCCCCTTCCAGCAAAAGCTTGTAGTGTATTTCCCTACCAAACAAATCGGAACTTCCCTTGCAGACAAATCCTTTTGGAGGACTATGTTGATAACGTAGTAGAGTTAGTTTTCATGGGGCGCCCCGGGTGGGGCGCCTTTCTTTTGCCCCAATTGCGCGCCTCTTCCTGTTCACCATTTCAACTCGCCGCGCATTTTTAAAACACGCCCTCAAGCCGTTTGCGCCTGCGACACCGTGAGAAAATTCTCCACCTGGTCCATCACCACAGTGTCATTGAATCGGGTCAGCACCTCCGCCTGGGCGGTTTCCGCCATTTGACACCGCAACGCCCGCGAGATTTGTATTTCCTGCATCCGCTCGGCCAGTTGGGTGGCGTCGCCGGGCGGATACGTCAGCGCGTTCTCGCCGTGGCGCAACAACTCCTCCGCCCCGCCGGAAGTCGTCCCGATTACTGGCAGCCCGCAGCCCATCGCTTCCAGCGGCGTCACCGGAAACGGCTCCGCCCACTCCGGCGTGTGCAGCAACACATCGTGCTGCTTGTACACCGCCGGCATGTCCGTGTTCAGGTTCGACACCGTCAGGAATTCCACCGGCAACTGGTGCGTCACCACGAACGAGCGCAACGTCGCCACGTAACTCGATTCCCCGCGCCCGTAAATATGCAGCGTCACGTTCAACTTCGCCGCCCGCGCGATCTTCAGCGCCTTCAACGCCGTCATCACCCCGCTCTCCTCCGTCAGCCGGCTGACAATCAGAAATTTCTTCATCGGCGCCGCCGCCGGCTTGATCTCCCCCACATACGCGCTGGTGATGCCCGGATAAATCACCTCTCCGTGGCTGACGCCGAATCCCATCCGCTCCGTCAGCCTCTTGAGCGCCTGGCTGCAAAAATAAATCCGCTCGAACCGGAATCCTCCCAGCGAATTCGGCTCCACCGCGCCCCGGGCCTTGACGTCCCCGTAGAGCCCGGGCAGCCGGTCGTAGCCTTTCATCATCCGCGTCGGGGCGGTGGCATCCAGCCGGCTCCGTTCCCCGCTCATTTCCAGCGCCGCCCGGCCCGCTTGCTCCAGCAGCGGGAGCGACGGCGCGTTCCAATAGCGCAGCCACGGGTCCGCCTGCACATCGGCCGAGAGCCAGTGGTCATGCACTGCATACGCCACCGGCAGCCGCGCGTGGTGCAGGGTAAAAATCAGCGACTTGGAAAGCCCCGTCAGACTGAACACATGCACCACCTCCGGCTGATACTCCGCCAGCGTTTCCCGCAGCGCCTGGTTGTTGTGCATCTCCTGCGCCCTCAACGCTTGGATGCCCGTTACCTTCGCGTCGCCGAACGCCCCATTGAGCAGCAGACAACGATGCACTTCCGCGTCCCGTTGTTCGGTGCGCAGCCCGTGGGAGGAAGTCAGCACCAAAAGCGAGTGCCCGCGCAGGCGCAACGCCTCCACCACACTTTGGCAATGCGTGTCAAATGTCCCCGCGTGGTGCGGCGGATACAAATTGGTCAGCGCCAGAATCTTCACAGGCCCCCTCACTGTGCGCAATCCGCCCCCGCGAGTAAAGAAGGAACCCGGCCATCCCTTGCCGGCCTCAAAAAACTTCCGCCCGCAGTCCCGCCACCCGCCGCACCGTTTGGGCGATCCGCGACAGCGTTTTCATCGGCAGATGACTGCAACCCGTCCGGGCCATGGGCCGCGTCGCGGAATATATTTGCACCAGGGAAATCTTCGCCCCAGCCGCCTTCAGCTCCTTCAATCGCTGCGCGTATTGCTTGATTTCACGCGCCGGCGGCGCCGCTCCTTCGATCGCCGGAAACAGGCTCTGAATGACCACCGGCCGCCGCCGCGCCACCAGCAGGATGTTGTCCATGATTTTTTCCAGCGGGACCGCCCCGCCGTTCAGCCGGTTCAAATAGGCCTGCGTCCCTCCATCCAGTTTTGCCCAGATTTCGTCCGTTCGCGTCAGGCACGTCAATCCCCCCAGGACTTCCGGCCGGTCCAGCGCCGTCGAATTGGTCACCACCACGATTTTGAAAAACGGCCATCCGCCCAGCGCCCGAAAGCGCGCGATGGTTTGCAGCGCCTCCGCAAAATGGCTCGACAAAGTCGGTTCCCCGTCCCCGCTCACCGTCACATGGCGCACTTGCAGCAGCTCCTCCGGCAAATGCGCGTATCGCGCCCGTTGCCGCAGGCCGCCCGAGCACGCCAATTCAAAAGCCCCCTGCAATTCCGCCGCCATTTTTTCAGCGTCAAACCCGGCGGCCGGCGCGCCCCGGGTGCGTTCCACCTCGCAGTATAAGCACTGGTAGTTGCACTTCATTATCGGGTTGACGTTCACCCCGATGCACAATCCCCCCGCCCGCGGCGAAATCACCAGATAGACAAACTGATTCTCCAGAAAATCTCTCGGGTACCCGAACGCCACTTCGTCCGTCACGACAGTTTGCGCCCCGGCGCGCCCGGGACCGTGGCCATTGCCGCCCATTTCCCTGGCGCTTCGTTTGATCTCACTTATTCCTATCATAAGCCTAATATGGGGCGCGGCACGAGCGCCGCTCTACACCGTTTTTGTCAAATAACGACCTCTTTTTGCGGGAACGCGCCAATATCAAAAGTCCTTCTTGTGCATATGACAAGCATTTGTTGGCGGCAGCAGGGCAAGTTCGGACGAGCTTTTTTGCGCTATTTAATTAGGTGCATTCACAAACTGCGCTTAGGGTTACGCAACGGGTTGTTCAAAGTGATATTTACCTTTTAATGAAAATTCTTCTCACCAGTGTCTGCCGCCCCATGGGTCCGAAATACGGCGATGCGGCTTCCGTCGGCTATGAATTGCTCCACAGCCAGGTCACGCGCGCCCAGGGCATTTTCAGCCCCCGCACCGTCAACATCTATTTCTCCCTCGAATATATCGCCGAAAACCTCGACGCCCCCGCCGTCGTCCTCCAATACCCGTCCCGGCGCGAACTCATCAAGGAGTTGAAGAAAGGCTACGATTACGTCGGCGTCTCCTTCCTCATGGCCGTCATGCACAAGATGAAGGAGACCGTGGCCTTGATCCGCCAATACGCCCCTCAGAGTAAAATCGTCCTCGGCGGCTACGGCACCATCTTGAAGGACGACGTCCTCAAGCCCTACTGCGATTTCATCTGCCGCGAGGAAGGCGTCGCCTTCTTCCGCCGCCTCTTGGGCGAACCGCCCATCTCCATGCCCTACAAGCATCCTCTCCTGGTCAGTTGGTTGAAGGTCTTTGGCTGGAAGGTGTCGGGCACGGGAAAAATCTTTGCCGGCCTCGGCTGCGCCAACGGCTGCGATTTCTGCTGCACCTCCCACTTCTTTGCCCGCAAACACATCAAGCTCCTCCCGGAAGGCAAAGATATTTATGCCGTCGTCGAACGCTATCTGGCCGCCGACCCCAACCTGGTCTTCCTCATTCTCGATGAAGATTTTCTCCTCAACAAAAAGCGCGCCATGGAGTTCCGCGATTGCGTCATCGCCGGCGGCAAAAAACTTTCCATCTTCGCATTCTCCAGCGTCAAGGCCATCAGCCAGTACACCGTGGCCGAAATCCTGGAAATGGGCATTGACGGCTTCTGGATTGGCTACGAGGGCACCCGCTCCCATTATGCCAAGCAACAAGGCCGCCCCATCGCCGATATCTTCACCGAATTTCGCGAGCACGGCATCACCATCCTCACCTCCATGATCGTCGGATTTGATTACCAGAACCGCGAAGTCGTCGCTCAGGAGCTGGATGGCCTGATGCAACTCAAGCCCGCCCTGGCCCAGTTCCTCATTTACGGCCCGGTCCCCGGCACCCCATTCCACGAGCGCATCATCAAGGAAAACCTCTTGCAGGACGTTTATACCAACGACAAGGACCTCTTCTATCGCCGCGCCGACGGATTTCGCACCATGATCAAACATCCCACCCTCTCGGCCGAAGAGATCGAAGCCATCCAGCAATGGTGTTTCAAGGAGGATTTTCAGCGCCTGGGACCCAGCATCTACCGCACTCTGGAAGCCCGCCTGCTGGGCTTGCAAAAAATGAAAAACTCCCCCAACCCCCTGCTCCGCGCCAAGGCCGAGTATTACGCCGGCGAGTTGCGCTATGCCTACCCCGTCTTCCTGGCCGGGCGCCTCCTCGGCCCCAATGCCGCCGTCCGCCGCTGGATTGGCGATTTGGAGCGCCGCATTCATGCCGAACTGGGACCGCCGCCCTTCGCCCAGCGCCTCAAATCCGTCCTGGGCGTCGCCGCCGCCCTGTGGACGGGCCTCACCTTGAAGCTCGACCTCCTTCAGCATCCCAAATTAATCCGCACCAGCTATCGCGTCCCCGGCCGCCGCTGGGGTGCCTTTGCCATGTGGGAGGAATTTCAACGCAAAGCCGCCTGGCCCGATTTTTCCGTCCAGGTCGAATTGCGCCACGCCAAAAAAGAAGTTTGGATGCGCTTGGAAGGCAAGCTCACTTCCTCGGATGCCGAAGCCCTCGGCGCGCGCATCCAGAAATCGCTCGCCGAGTGCAAGAGCAAACTGGTGCTCGACCTCAAGAAACTTCAGTGGGACAAGGTGGAAAATCTCCAGCCCCTGCGCGAAAAACTCGCCGCCTACCGTTCCCGCATCCGCGTTGTCCTGCCCAAATTATCCATGGCCCATCCCGAGTTGATGCTCCTGGCCGCCGTCTTCGAGGTCGCCGCCACCCATTGACATTAAAACAGTTTCAAATCCGTGAAATCCGGGCCATCCGTGGTTAATTCCTTTTCACTGCGGCTATGCCGCGCTGCAGTACTATCCACGAGAATTGCGCATTCTCGGCAAAGTTTTCCGAATCGTCTTGCTGAATGACAAATGACAAATTCTCAATGACAGATTTTCAATTCAGACCCAGCGCATTGGTTGCTGGCTTGCGGCGTCTGCATTGAATCCCCGCGCCTTACCGATTGCATTCGGACATAACCTCACATCGCGCTATGGCAATCGCACGTCGGCCCCTGCCCGTCCAGATAATGCGGACTCAGATACGGAATCCCCAGCCCCAGTCCGCGCACAATCAGCATCACGCCGACCGTCGTCGCGCAAACCAACACCACCCGTTTCAGACGCCACGGGCTTACCCAACCGGCCGCCTTTCCGGCCACACTCATCGTCAGCGTCATCGGTGCCGTCCCCAGCCCAAACGCCAGCATGGCGCCGGCGCCGGCGCGCGCGCTTCCGCTGGCGGCCGCCGCCGCGCACGCCGCATAGACCAACCCGCACGGCAACAATCCATTCAAGCCCCCCAGCAGCGCCGCCGCGCCCGGATCGCGGCGGCCCAGCAACCGGCCAAACCTGCTCTTCACCGCGCCCACCGCCTTCCCGGCCAGGCCGCTCCAGCGCGCGCGCAACGAGGTCAGCGCTCCCAGCAGGATCAGTCCTCCCGCCCCGATGGAAACCCACCGTTGCAAACCGGCCAGCACAAACGCCGCCCCGATCAAGCCCGAAACCGCCCCCAGGCAAACATAGGTGGCCAGGCGTCCCCCGTGGTAGGCCAGGCCGTGGAGCAAGTCCCCCCCGTAATATCCTGCCGCCGCCGGGGAAAGATTTTGCCGTCGCGCCGCGCTCACCGCCAGCAGCAGCGGGCCGCACATCGCCGCGCAGTGCAGGCTGCCGGCCAGGCCCAGCAGAAATGCCGCCAGCATATTCACGATGCCCCCGTCCTTTTAATGACTATCGGCTTTTCAAAAAAATACTCCTGGCCCGCCGCGCTCCATTGCACTCGCACCTTCCACAACCCGGCCCGCAACAGGCGCACGCTCACGCTCTGCCGTCCGGCCCCGTCCAGTCCCAGCTTCACGTTGCGGTCCAGGTCCGCGTCCGACGGGCGATAAAATGAAACCGTCCCCGAAATGTCCTTTTGCTTCACCGACGGAAGGCTCACCGTCACCTGGTCGCCGGCGCGGTCGTACTGGATGTCCGCGTCGGCCAGGATGGGCGCGCTGCGTTGCGCGCGGTCAATCTGCTGCTGAAACCGGATTTCCTGGTCATAGTAGTCTTCTCGAACCAGGTCCATTTTCTGCCGGCTGGCGAAAATGACAAATCCCACAATGTACGCCCCGAACAGGATGAAAAAAACCACCAGCCCCACCGGCCAGGGATTTTGAATCTTGGGCAATAATCTCATAATCGCCTCTTCAGTTGCGCGGTCCAATAAACGTCGTGTGAACCCTTTGCATCAGCCGCCCCTCCGAATAAACCCCCACATCGAACTTTTTCGGCCCGCCCCGCAGCATTTCCGCCGGCATCTCAATCAAGATCGAAGTCTCCAGCATTTGTTCCCCGGCCACCACCGGCTTTGGATTGCCCATGATCGAAAGCGTCCCGGCCACATTCTCCAGCTTCAGTTCAACCGGGATCGGCCGCGAAGTCTTATTGACCAGTTGCACCGTGTAAAGGTTCACCAGGTCCCCGTTGGGCGTTTGCTCAAACAAATCTCCCGGCGTGCGCAGCAGCGTCGCTTCCACGTTCGGCCGCGTCAGCACCAGAAACAGAAACAGCCCGATCAGCACCGCCAGCACCGCTCCGTAGCCCCACATCCGCGGCGTCACCCTGAACGGTTCCCCGCGCTCGATGCTGTTCAGCGACGCGTAGCGAATCAGTCCCCGCGGACGCCCCAGCTTCTCCATCACCCCGTCGCACGCGTCCATGCACACTGTGCAATGGATGCACTCCATCTGGATGCCGTTGCGGATGTCTATGTCCGTGGGGCACACCGAAACGCACCGCCCGCAATCCACGCAATCCCCGTGCCGCGCCTGGCGGCGCTCGGCCAGCGATTGCCGGCGGTCCCACCGCGCCCGTTGTTCGCCCCGCTGGTGATCGTAGGCCACCACCACCGTGTTCTCGTCTATCACCGTGGATTGAAACCGCCCATAAGGACAAATAAACGTGCACGCCTGCTCCCGGAATCGCGCGAATATCGCGTAAAACACCCCCGTGAACGCCAGCAGGTAGGCCAGCCCCGTCAGATGCCGCGACGGGCTGTCCGTTATTATGCCCAGCAGTTGGTCCCTCCCGATCACGTAGCTAAGCAGCAGATTGCTGATGACAAAGGATAGGCCGAAGAAAATGGCCTGCTTCGCCAGCTTGAGTCCGATCTTGCGCCCGGTCCACGGTGCGGCCGCCAGCGCCCGTTGCGCGCGCGAATCCCCTTCGATCTTGTATTCGATCCGCCGGAACACCATTTCCATGAACAGCGTTTGCGGGCAGACCCAGCCGCACCACAGCCGCCCGTACGCCGCCGTGAAAATCATGATCCCCGTGAAAAAGAGCAGCAGCGCGATCGCCAGCAGCGCCATGTCCTGTGGCCAAAAAATCCGGCCCAGTATCGAAAACCGCCCCGTCGCCACATTCAGCATCAGCAACGGATTCCCGTTGATCCTCACCCACGGATTGACAAACAGGATGCCCAGCAGCAGCCAGCTCAGATAAATCCGCCGCTGATAGAACCGGCCCTGCGGTTGGCGGGCGTAAACCCACTGGCGGCGTCCCTGCTCATCCGCTGTCGCCAGATCGTCCCGAAAATCCCTCCGCTCCGGCTTGCCGCCAGGTGGCCCGTCGTAGAGCGGTGGGGAAGCTGGCGCAGTGGCGTTCATCCTAAGTTTTTCGTTTCATCCGGCCTCACTCGTCAGGATTATAATTTCAACCCTCCTTGTTTTTCAGGCTTGGCTTCGCGCTGTGCTTTGGCAAACGGATTGCCTTGCGGCGGGGATTCAATTCGCTCGGTCTTATCTAGCAATCCCTCGATGGTTAAAATCTGGATTTTGGGATAATCCTTGTCATGCCAGATTTTGGATTTGTACCGCCCCGCTTCTGCCGCCTCAAGGCGCATTGGGCCGGATGGCTTCTCCAGGGTCAGCAACATGCCCGCCACGAACTTTTGGTTGTTCACATCCCCCAGCAACGTCGCTATATCACTTCGCTTCACACTGCCACCCTTGACCTGGACAAGGATTTTCTGCCGCGCTTCCTCGCTTTCATAAAAATAAAGCATTCCATCAACACCCCGATCCGCGCCTTTCCCCTCGCCCTCCTTGAGTGGGCGGGCGTCAACAAGCGACAATGCCCACTGCTGAAATTGCCACTTGTCGAGTTCAGCAAGTGCCTTCGCGCTCTCAAAATCCGTCGGTTGTCCTTTCTCTTCGTATGCTACATCCTCTCCATAAGCATCCTCGAGCCGGTGCTTTATGAGGTTTATTGCAAGGTAAGTAATGTCTATGCCGATCCATTGCCTTCCAAGTTTTTGCGCCGCGTGAACCGTTGTGCCGCAACCGCAAAATGGGTCAAGCACCACATCGCCTTTGTTGCTGCTGCATGAAATGATCCTCTCAAGCAATGCCACTGGCTTTTGTGTCGGATAACTGAGCTTTTCGGCGGATTGTGCGGAAAGCGGTGGAATGTCCGTAATAATTGACTGGACCGCCAGCCCCGGCATTTCATCAAGGTAACGCTTGTATCTCGGAACCCCGCCTTTCTTTTCCGGCCAGAGTATTCTCCCTTCCTTGTCCAGTTCTTCCAGAGTCTCAATGGTGTATTTCCAATGGATTCCTTTTTGTTTGACATTTATTCCGCGCCACGGTTTGCCCGAACTGCCCTTGCGGGTTCCGGCGGCGGTGAGGTTGTCGGAAGCGTAACGGCGGTTCGTTTTTTCCTCGACGTGCTGATAGAACCTGTCCGTGTAACTCTCGTCGTATGGCGTGTATTGGGTATTCCATGTGAAGCGTTCCGACTTCGAATAAAACAAAATCGTGTCATGGATATGATTCCACCTGTGCGAGTCGCTTCTGGCGCTGGTTCGTTTCCAAATAATCTCATTTTGAAATCTTTCAGCGCCAAATATGCCGTCTAATAGCAGGCCAAGATAACGGCTCGCATTCGGGTCGCAATGGAGGTATAAACTGCCCGTTTGTTTTAGGATGCGATGCAGTTCCGTCAGGCGGGGGGCCATCATCGCTAAATAGGCCATCATGGGCGATGTTCTAAGAAACGCGTAAAGGGATTGCATCACATCCACAATCACTGTGTTCGTGCAATTGTCCACAAAATCATCATACGTTTGCTTGGCGTCCGCCCAATGCCACGTGTCTGTAAATGCGTGAAATTGCGCTTGGCTCGCTTCTCCCGACGCCTCCCGGAAAAGCACATTGTAATCCGCGTTGGAATTGAACGGCGGGTCAAGATAAACCAAGTCCACGCTGGCATCTGGAAACAATTTTGTGTCCCGCAACCAGTTCATGTTGTCGCCAAAAAGCAGTCGGTTCATTTTGTGATTGTCCGCTAGGGCAACCGTTTGCCTCGTGCGCCTCGAATCGCCGGTGCGGTTCGCTGCGCCTCATTCATTTTGCGTGCATTCCAGCGAATGTCAAATCTCACTCGCAAGGATTGCGGTGAGACGATTTCTGGTTTTGTTGCGCTGTACAAGCATTTTGCTTTCGTAGCTCATTGAGCCCTTTTGGCTGACCGCATTTGGCCTGCTGTGCTGCCAGATCGTTCATGGAGCTTTTTAGTTCCAGTATGAAAACCGATTTCGCGCCGTTCGGGGACAGGCGGTTTCATCAGCTCGCGGATCGCATCAAAAACGACTTTGAATTGCGCATCATATTTCTTTTCCAAAGCTTCCAGCTGGCGGGCTAGGTCGGCGTGCGTGGCCAGCAGTTGGCGCAACCGGACAAATGTGCGCATGATTTCGACATTGACGTGGATCGCTCGCTTGCTGCGCAGGACGCTGGAAAGCATGGCTACGCCTTGTTCACTAAACGCGTAAGGACGGACCCGCCGAAGGCCGCCCCAACTTGAAGTCACAATTTGTGACTTCAAATGCGCAAATTCTTGAGCATCAAGCTGAAACATAACTCACTCGTAAGGATTCGGCGCCGCCGGCTGGCCCGGGGTTTCCGGCGGTTTGGGATGGGGCGGGTTGCTCCCGTACAACGAGTAAACGTAACTAGCCACGGCGTGGATTTCCGCCGGCTTGAGCACGCCGCGCCAGGTCAACATCCCTTTGCCGGGCACGCCATTGACAATGACCCGCAGGTGGTCCACAAAATTCGAGCCGTGGATCCAGTGATCGTCGCACAGGTTCGGGCCGACCAGGCCCCCGCCGTCCGCCCGGTGGCACGGCGCGCAATTATGCAGGAAAATCCCCTTCCCCTGGACCAGGATGTTCGGGTCCGTCAGCGGCCTGAGCGTCGGCAGCAAATCCTCAAACTCCTTCAACTTCCTGGCTTTCTCCGCGTCCCCCAGCCTGCTTTCCTTGACATATTGCGCCGCCTGCAAATCTCCCAGGTGGAAGACGTGGTAATACCCCATGTAGCACACCGCGAAAGCGATGCTCAGATTAAAGAGCCAGACCCACCATCGTGGCAGGTTGTTATCCAATTCGCGGATGCCGTCTGCCTCGTGCTCCAGCAGCAAGGGGTCTTTGAAGGGGTCGTATTGCTCGCTCATAACGGGTTGGATTCGGAGGTTTTGTCCGGGGCTTGTTCCTCTTCAAGCGGGAGCTTGCCCATCGCCTTCAAAAACGGCTTTTTCAGGCAGAACGCCAGAATCATCGAGGCCGTGAAAACCGCCACGAAAAGGCAGATCGAAAAAATCCCGATGGCTTCGATCCCTCCCAGTTTCTCAATCAATTGGTTCATAGGCTTTGCTTCAGTTGCTCGCGTGCAGCCCGCTCCCCGCCTCCGCCGTCGCTTTTGGCTCCAATTTTATGTCCGTTCCCAGCCGCTGCAAATACGCGATCACCGCGATGATCTCCCGGTCCGGTTGCGTCTTGATTTGTCCAACTTGCAGGTTCTCCACGATTTTTCCCGCTTGCTGCTTCAAGTCCGCCGCCGCTTTGCTTTCATATCCCGCCGGATACGGAACCCCCACCCGCCGCATCGCGCTGATGCGCGCCGGCAGCGACGTGATGTCCAGTTCCTGGGTCAGCAGCCAGGAATAGCGCGGCATGATGGACCCCGGCGAGGTCGAGCGCGGATCGTCCAAATGATTGTAATGCCACGCGTCCGGATACTTCGCCCCGATCCGCTGCAAATCCGGCCCGATCCTTTTGGAACCCCACAGAAACGGATGGTCATACACAAATTCCCCCGCCTTAGAGTACTCCCCGTACCGCTCCGTTTCCGAGCGGAATGGACGGATCATTTGCGAATGACAGGCCAGGCACCCTTCCCGGATGTAGATGTCCCGGCCCATCAACTCCAGCGCCGTGTACGGCTTCACGCTCGGAATCGTCTTCACGTTCTCCTTGATCACTATCATCGGGATGATTTCGATCATCCCCCCGATCAGCACCGCCACCAGCGCCAGCCCCGTCAGCAGGATCGGTTTGGATTCCAGCCACCGATGGTTGAAAGCCTCCTCCCCCTGCGCCACCGGCTGCGACCGATACGACACCGCCTGCGCCTCCTCCTCCGGCGCGAACTGCCCCGCCCGCGCCGTCCTCCACAAATTATACGCCATCAGCCACACCCCGATAATATAGATCGTTCCCCCGATCGCCCGCAGCCGGTAAAACGGAACGATCTGCAGCACGATTTGCAGAAAATTGGGATATTGCAAAAAACCGTCCGTGCTGAATTGCTTCCACATCATCCCCTCCGTGATCCCCGCGATGTACATCGGGATCACGTAAAACATCATCCCCAGCAGCGCGATCCAAAAATGCGTGTTGGCCAGTTTCGTGGACCAGAGCTGGGTGCGGTAGAGCCGCGGGAACAGCCAATACAGTACGCTGAATGTCAACAACCCGTTCCAGCCCAGCGCCGCCGTATGCACGTGCGCGATGGTCCAGTCCGTGTAATGCGATAGCGAATTGACCGTCTTGATCGCCAGCGCCGGCCCTTCCAGCGTCGCCATCCCGTAGGCCGTCACCGCCCCCACCATGAATTTGAGCACCGGGTCCTGCCGCACCTTGTCCCACGCCCCGCGCAACGTCAGCAGCCCGTTGAGCATCCCGCCCCACGACGGCGCCACCAGCATCACCGAAAAAACCATCCCCAGCGATTGCGCCCAGTCCGGCAACGCCGTGTAAAGCAGATGATGCGGCCCCGCCCAGATGTAGATGAAAATCAACGCCCAAAAGTGGATGATCGAAAGCCGGTACGAAAATATCGGCCGGTTCGCCGCCTTGGGCAGATAGTAATACATCAGCCCCAGGTAGGGCGTCGTCAGGAAGAACGCCACCGCGTTGTGCCCATACCACCATTGCACCAGCGCATCCTGCACCCCCGCGTATATCGAGTACCCCTTCCAAAAACTCACCGGCACTTCCAGCCCGTTGACGATGTGCAGTATCGCCACCGTCAAGGCCGTCGAAATATAGAACCAGATCGCCACATAAATGTGTTTCTCCCGCCGCTTCACCAGCGTGCCCAGCAGGTTGATCGTGAACGCCACCCAGATAATCGCCAGCACGATCTTGATCGGCCATTCCAGCTCCGCGTACTCCTTGCTCGTCGTGAAGCCCAGCGGCAGCGTGATCGCCGCCGCCACTATGATCCCGTTCCAGCCCCAAAAATTCACCCAGCTTAACTTGTCGCTGAACATCCGCGCCTTGCACAGCCTCTGCACCGAATAATAAATCCCCATGAACATCCCGTTGCCCACAAAGGCGAATACCACCGCGTTGGTATGCACCGGCCGCAATCGTCCGAAGGTCACAAATTGAAACTCAAAATTCGCGTTCGGGTAAAAAAGCTGCAGCGCGCACAGCAATCCCGCGCTCATCCCAATGACGCCCCACACCACCGTGGCGATGGCAAAGGCCCGCACGATCCGGTTGTCGTACTTGAAGCCCTCCACCGCGCCTGCAAGTCCTTGTGGCTGTTTATTTTCCGTATTTGGTGCCGCTGCCTTCATCATGAATTCGCTTTCTCGCATTCCTCCGATTTCTCCGATTTCTCCGTTTTTTCTGTTTGGCTCTCCTCCATCAGCGCCCGCATCGGCGGCGTACTGGTGTCTTCATACTGCCCGGACCGCACCGCCCAAATGAACCCCAGCAGAAAAACAGAGGCCACCACGATGCTCAAAGGAATCAATAGAAAAATGACAATCATGCCTGGCCTTCCTCCTGGGCGTTCTCTCCACACTCCAGGCCGCGTCCCAGCCGCCTCGTCAGTCCGCAGCCCACGGCCACCACCGTCACCGAACTCACCGGCATCAGGATCGCGCAGATCACCGGCGACATCAGCCCCCGCGCCGCCAGGCTGATCCCCACGACATTGTAAAGGGCCGAAATCAAAAAGCTCAGCCGCACCACCCCCACCGCCGATTTGGCGAAGCGCAACACCTCAGCCAGCCGCGGCACCATCTGCGCCGACATAATGACATCGCTGGCCGGCGAAAACGCGCTCAGGCTCTCCACGACCGCCACCCCCACGTCGCTTTGCTTCAGGGCCCCGGCATCGTTCAGCCCGTCGCCGACCATCATCACCCTCTTGCCGGGGCCTTGCAGCTCCCGGATGAAATCCAGCTTGTTCAGCGGGCTTTGGTTGAAATGCAACTGGCCGCCCCTTCCAAACAACTCCTCAAACCGTTCCCGCTCCTTCTCATGGTCGCCGCTCAGCAAGGCCAGCTCGTATTTTCCCGAGAGCTGCCGGATGACTTCCTCCGCCTGGGGCCGCAGCGCGCTCGCCAGCGTGTAGCAACCCCGGTAATTCCCATCAATGGCCACATGCGCCGCGCTTCCGGCGGTGGCCGGCGGTGTGGCCGCCTTCACATTCCGCGACTTCAGCCAGGCGGCCGATCCGATCCAAATTTCCCGCCCGCCGACGATCCCGGCCATCCCGCCACCGGCGGTTTCCGAGAAGCACAACACCGTTTGGGCGCCGCGTTCCCCCTCCATGGATTTTGCTATCCGCACCGCATGGGGATGCGTGGAATGTTGCGCCACCGCGTAGATGCAACTCTCCTCTTCTTCCCGCAGCTTCTCCCCCCAAAAAACAACCGGCCCCGCGCTCGAAGCCGTGAGCGTCCCCGTCTTGTCAAACACCACCGTGTCCACCTGCGCCAGCGACTCCAGCACGGCCGGGTTCTTCAGGAAAACTTTCCGCCGCGCCAGCATCCGTTGCGCCGTCCCCAGGGTGAACGGCGCCGCCAGCGCCAGTGCGCACGGACAAGCCACGATCAACACCGACACGAACGAGGACAGGCAGCGACTGGCATCCCGGAACCACCAGAAAACTGCCGCCCCCAGCGCCACCCCCAAAACAATTTTCGTGAAGTGCCGGCTGTAGCGGTTTGTCAGGCTGCCCAGCGAACCCTTCTTCTCCTTGTTCAATGTCTCCTGGTTCCACAGCGAAGTCAGATAGCTTTGCGACACTTCTTTCACCGTTTCCACTTCGATTGCCCCGCCGATCTGTCTCCCGCCCGCGTAAATATGGCCGCCGGGCGTTATCTCCACCGGCTCCGATTCTCCCGTCACAAAGCTGTAATCAATCATTGCCGGGCCGGAAATCAAACGCGAGTCCGCGGGGATCAATTCCCCGTGTCGAATGACGAGGCGGTCTCCCGCTTGCAACTCCGAGAGCGCGATGCGCTCCTGCTTCTTCCCGCTCGTTCGCAGGATGGATAACGGGAAGAACGATTTGTAGTCGCGGTCGAACGCCAGCCGGTCATAGGTCTTCTGTTGAAACATCCTTCCGCAGAGCAGAAAAAATAGCAGTCCCGCCAGCGAATCAAAGTAGCCCGGCCCTCGGCCCGCCAGCACTTCCCGCGTGCTCCACGCCGCCAGCGCGGCCATCCCCAGCGCAATCGGCACCTCAATGCTCAACACCCGCCCGCGCAAGGCCAGCCAGGCCGCCCGCCAATAATCCGCCCCGCTATACACCAGGGCCGGCAGCGCCAGCGCCAGGCTGATGTCCCCAAAGAGCTTCCTCAACCCAGGACCACTGAACGCGTCCAACCCAAGATAAGACGAAATGCTCAACAGCATGATGTTGCCAAACGCGAATCCGGCCACGCCCAGTTGCAGCCACAGCCGCCGCGACACCCGAGGCCGCGGCCGCCCTTCCAAATCGGACGAATTGAGCTCCGGCCCGTAACCCAGCGACGCCAGCAACCCCACCACCTCGCTCAACTTCACCTGCGAGTTTTCAAACGTGATATAAACTTCCTTGCGCGGAAAATTCACCCGCGAATAGCCAATCCCCGGTTTCAGCCGGAACAAATTCTCCAACAGCCAGACACAGGCAATGCAATGCACCGAGGGAACGCGCAACGTCACTCGCGTCACCCGCTCGTCCGCAAAATCCACCAACTGCCGCCGCACGGCGGGGGCATCCAGATAACCGAACTCCTCCTCCTTGAGCGCCTCCTTTGCCCGCACGCCCGCCGCCCTGCCGAACCTGTAAAAATCCCCCAATCCGTTCTCCGTGAGCAACTCGAAGACCGTCAAACAGCCCTGGCAACAAAAGGACTTCTGCCGGCTCGTGAAAACCGCGCCGCCCAAAGGGGTGCCGCAGTGGAAACATCCCCTTGCCGGGACATCCGCTCCAGGCGCTTGGAGCCTTGTGTCCAGATCCCCCGCAGCGTAACCGGCATTACTTGTCGTTAAGCTTTGCATCGGCAAGGCGGGAGGATTGTCCGCCGACAGGTCCCTCCCGGCTCACCGTCCTTTGCCAATTCTTGCACGGGAATTGGTCAAGAAAAATCGCTTGCAATTACGCGGCAACTGGGGGATTTTCACGTCCACGGGATGGGGTCGTAGCTCAGTTGGCAGAGCGTCTCGTTCGCAATGAGAAGGTCAGGGGTTCGAATCCCCTCGGCTCCACCATCCTCTGCTCGGAACCGACCTTGGCGGTTTCGAGCGGAGGATGGTGTCCTCCGTAGGCTCGGCGAAGGAGGACTGGTGCGGGGTCGGGTTCCGAGCTACGGATGGCAGGCCATCCCGCTTCAAGTTTATGTTTTACGCCTACATTCTGGAAAGCATTTCAAGACCTCGTGAATTCTACCGGGGGCACACCGATCATCTCAAACGCCGCCTGGAGGAACACAACGCTGGCAAGTGCCCTCACACCTCAAAAATCAGGCCTTGGAGGGTGAAGTTTTACGCTGCCTTTGAGTCGTTGGAACTGGCGCAACAATTTGAGAAATATCTGAAAAGCGGCTCCGGCCACGAGTTCGCGAAACATCATTTTGGCTTGTAATGCGCGTCTGACTGGGTGCGGATTTCGCCGCCCGGACTCCTGCCCTGTGCCGCCGTCAGCGCAGCAAGGGCGAAGGCTGCCGCGCCGGCTTGTCGCGCCTTAGCGTAGCAAAGGCGGAAGCCCTCAGGCGAAGGCGGGCATTGACCGTATTCGGATTAGCGGGCTGCGGCTCGTCAAGCCAGCCATGCATGTGCTATATCCGATCCAGTGCCTGGCAAAGATCGGCCACCAGGTCCTCGGGGTCTTCCAAACCCAGCGCCACCCGCACCAGGTTGTCCACCATGCCGATGGACTCCCGGTACTTTGCCGGGTAGTCGAAAAACGACATCGTCGCCATCTGCGTCACAAGACTTTCCGAGCCGCCGAGGCTGGGCGTGATCAAAAACAGTTCCAGCGAGTCAATGAACTTCTGGGTCGCCCGGTTGTCGCCTTTGACCAGAAAACTGATCACGCTGCCGAATCCGCGCATCTGCTCCTTGGCGATGGCGTAATCCGGATGCGATTTAAGGCCGGGATACCACACTTTTTCCACCTTAGGATGTTTCTCCAGCGCTTCCGCCACCTGCTGGCCGGCGCGGTTGTGCTGTTCCATGCGCAACGGAAACGTCTTCAAACCGCGTTCCAGTAGAAAACAACTCAACGGGCCGGCGATGGCCCCGATCATCCGCTGCACCTTGTTCACTTCTTCCAGCAATTTCTGCCCGCCCAGCGTCACACCTGCCAGCAGGTCGTTGTGGCCCCCCAGGTATTTCGTGGCCGAATGGATCACGATGTCCACCCCCAATTCCAACGGCCGCAGGTTGTGCGGCGTCGCCAGCGTCGCGTCAATCATCGTCAACACACCGCGGCGCCGGGCCACTTTGACCACCGCTGGAATGTCCAGCACCCGCAGGCAGGGATTCGTGGGCGATTCGGTAAAGATGATGTTGGTGGCGGGCCGGATCGCTTTTTCAATGGCCTCGGCCGTGGGGGACACCAGCGTGCTCTGGATTCCAAACTTGCCGAGGAAATCCTTGGCGAAATCCCGCGTCTGCCGGTAACAATCGCTGGTGAAGATAATGTGGCCCTCCCGCCTCATGTAGGCCATCAGCGTCAGGATCACCGCGCTCATGCCGCTGGAAAACAGGATGGCCCGTTCGGCTCCTTCGATGGCCGCCAGTTTCCGTTCCGCTTCCTGTTGCGTCGGATTCCCGTAGCGACCGTATTCCTGCTCCCGGATCAGCCGCCCCTGCCCTTTGGCGGTCATGAACTCGACCACTTCCGCCATGGACTCGAAACTGAAGTTCGACGTCTGGACGATCGGCGTCGAGACCGCGTGGTGCGCCTTGCGCCGGCGTTCGCGACCGTGAATGGCAAGCGTGGAGGATCCCCGGCGTTGGGACCGCCGCGCTGCGCCGGCCGGACGCCGCCGCGTGGCGTCCCCGCCGTTTTTGACAGGTGGTTTGGACATCCTACAGAATCCCTTTCAAGAGCGCGTGCTTCAGAGCGTCCTTCACCGCATCCAGGCGGGCCGGCAGCTCAATCGGCTGGTTCGCGTGATGAGACGGAAAGCCCAATTCCTTTTGGTGATACTTGACTTTCATTTCAACGAATTTCAAACCGTGCGCGGTGGAGATGACCACCACCCGCTCGCCCTTGTCTATTTTTCCCGCCTTCAGCAGCTTGATCAACACGGCCAGAGCCACCCCGGTGTGCGGGCAGTTGAACATCCCTGTCTTGTCTCCGAGCGCCGCGGCATCCGCCAGTTCCTCTTCGCTGGCCTGTTCCACGACGCCGTTAAACTGCTTGAGGGTGCGGACCGCTTTTGCGTAGCTCACCGGGTTGCCGATCTGAATCGCGCTGGCCAGCGTTTCCCGGGCCTGCATCGGCTCGAATGTTTGGAAACCGCGGAGGTAGGCGCGATACAGCGGATTGGCCCGTTCCGCCTGGGCAACCACTATGCGCGGCAGTTTCTCAATCAACCCCAGATCGCGCATCATTATCAACCCCTTGCCCAGCGCGGATACATTCCCCAGGTTGCCGCCGGGAATGATGATCACGTCCGGCGCCTCCCAGTCGAACTGCTGGACGATTTCGACCCCCACCGTCTGCTGCCCTTCCACGCGCAGCGAATTCATCGAGTTGGCCAGGTAAATCGTTTCATCCTTGGTGATCTCCTGCACCAGCCTCATGCAGCCGTCGAAATCGGTGTCCAGATACAGGACCAACGCCCCGTTGGAAATCGGCTGCACCAGTTGCGCGATGGAAATCTTGCCCCGCGGCAGCAGGACGATGGAAGGGATGCCCGCCGCCGCGCAATATGTGGCCAGCGCCGCCGAAGTGTCGCCCGTCGAGGCGCACGCCACCGCCTTGATCGGCGCGCCTTCGGAGATCATCTGCTTGACCTGCGAGACCAGCACCGTCATCCCCAGGTCCTTGAACGAACCGCTGTGCGTGTTGCCGCAAAGCTTGATCCACAGATCCTCCACCCCCACAATCTTCCCGAACCGCTCCGCCCAGAAAAGATTGGTGCCCCCTTCATAGAGCGAGACGATGTTGTCGTCCTTGATTTCCGGAAGAACCCATTCCTTCTTGGACCACACCCCGGAACCGTACGGCCACTGATTGCTCTTGTAGCGGTCCTCAAAGAGCTTCATCCAGCCCCGCGCGTCGCGCCGCTTCAATTGCTCCAGGTCGTGCCGCACTTCCAGCAGGCAATTGCAGCGCGCGCATTGGTACACGATGGAGTTCAGCAGATAGGTCGCTCCGCATTCCGGATTAATGCACTGAAACCAAGCTCGGTATGACATCGTTAAAATCTCCTGGGCCGCCGGCGCGGGCCGTCAAAGCCTCCGGGCCGGGAGCGGCTCACTCTATTCACAATCCATCACGATATCCAAGCCATTCTTTTCATCGTTCTCAAGGCCCGACGACAGACCTTTCCCCGGGACGTTTGAGGAGAGGAGGGGGATATGGGCCGGGAAGAAATAACGGAGAAATCGGAGAAATCGGAGGTTTTTTTGGTCAGAAACCAGTCCGCCTTTTAAAACGCAATAGGCTATGCACCAGCTACTTACAACAAAAACAACAAATGCAAATCGTTCCCACGGTGAGAAAGACAATAGAGCGTGTTTTGAAAATATCTCGGGCGGTCTTGCGGCGGGGCGGGTCGTCTGGCTTCGTTGCTCCTCGGTTGCAGATTTCTCGAATATGCGCCCTCGTCGCGCCTCGCCATCCGCCCCGCCGCGCTCGCAATCCCTCACCCGATCCATTTACAAAGCACGCTCTTAGCGAAGGCGGAGGGGAACGGAACGCAAAGCGCACAGAGAGGAATTTTCAGTTGATGGAGGCCAAGATCGCGGCGCGGATGCGCATTAACGGGGCAATCACGAACAGGAGGCAGGAAATTCCAAAACAGGCCCCGGCCAGGGCAGGTAGAATGATCGTGGGTGAAAAAATTGAGCGACTCGCCCTTTTTCACTTGACCCCAGCCCATCTCTTGCGCCGTGCGAATTGCAAATCAGAACCGGGTTAAACGCGCCGGGTCAGGCGCGCTCCTTCGCGGATCAGCTTGGCGGCGTCGGCGGGGGATTTGGCCTCGGCGTAGATGCGCAGGACCGGCTCGGTGCCGGAGCCGCGCAGCATCAGCCACACGCCGTCTTGCGCGATGAATTTCACGCCGTCGAAGGACTTGATTTGCGCCAGCGGCGAGCCGGCCAGCCTGCGGGGGGGATTGGTTTTGCAGAACTCCATCAGGGCGGCGCGCTTTTCCAGCGGGAAGCGGGTGTCCAGCCGGGCGTAATGATGCGGGCCGAATTGCCGTACCAGCCGGCCGAGAAGTTTGTTGACAGAAACGCGCTCGGTCGCCAGCATTTCCAGCAGCATCATCCCGGCGGCGATGCCGTCGCGCTCCGGCATCAGATCGGGGAAGCCGATGCCGCCGCTTTCCTCGAAGCCGAGCAGCACGTTGCCCTTGAGCATCTCGGCGCAGATGTATTTGAAGCCCACCCCCGTCTCGACCAATTCCAGGCCGTAATGCGCGCACATCTTGTCCACCATGGAAGTCGTGGTCAGAGCCTTGATGACCCGGCCCCGGCCCTTGCGGTTGACAATGAAATGATGGAGCAACAGGCAGATGATCTGATGGGTGGTCATCGGACGGCCCCGCCCGTCCATCCCGCCGACACGGTCCGCGTCGCCGTCGGTGACCAGGCAAATATCGTGCGGATGGCAGGCCAGCCAGGCGGAGCTGGCGGCGTAATTCTGCGCGACCGGCTCGGGATTGATGCCGCCGAAATTTGGATCATGCCGTCCGTCCAGCGTGGTGACCCGGCAGGTGGTACCCCGGAGCAACAGCTCAAAACAGCCCGCCCCCACGCCAAAGAGAGCCTCATGGGCAAACCGCAGCTTTGATTGCGCGATCAATTTGAAGTCAACCATGGTTTTAATCGCCCGAAAAAGCGCGGGGCGCAGGTCGCGCACCTTCAGGCTCCCGGCACGAATGGCCTCGGCGGCCTGGATGGCGCGAACCGGGGATTGATCCATGCGGCTTTCCACCGCCTGGCAAAGAGTCGTTTCGGCGGAGCCTCCGTAGTGCGCCTTGATCTTGAAGCCGTTGAAGATGGCGGGATTATGGCTGGCGGTGATCATCACGCCGCCGGCGGCCTTCTGCGTCTTGACCGCGTAGGAAACGGCGGGCGTGGGCGTGGGGCAGTCGCTCAGCACGACCTCCAAGCCGTTTCCGGCCAGAACTTCGGCGACGCGGCGCCCAAATTGATCGGAGAGAAAACGGCGGTCATAGCCGACAATGATTTTTTTTTCCGTGCCGGCGATGGGCGTGGCGTTCCAGTAATCCGCCGCGGCCTGGCTGGCGCGATCCAGGTTGTGGAAGGTGAAATCCGCGGCGATCACCGCCCGCCAGCCGTCGGTTCCGAATTTGATGTTCATGCGGCCGCCGGATTCATCTCGTTGGGCGCGGCGGCCACGGCCAGTTTGCGCATCTTGGCGACGGCCGTTTTGAGGTTTGGCCGCGAGAAAAGACCGGTGCCGCTGATGAAGGTGTCGGCCCCGGCCCGGGCGCATTGGGCGGTGGTCTGGAAATCAACGCCCCCGTCCACCGCGATGTGGTAATGCAAGCCCCGCTCGCCACGCCAGGCGCGGGCCTGCTGGATTTTGGGAAGGGTCTCGGTGATGAAGGACTGGCCGCCAAAACCCGGGTTGACGGTCATCACCAGCAACGAATCAATCTCGCCCAGAAACGGCTCAACGGTCTCCATGGCCGTCGGAGGATTGAGGGACAACCCGACCTCCTTGCCCAGCGATCGGATTTTCCAGATCAGCGAGGTGACCTGCGCCTGGCCCAGTTCCACATGAATGGTGATGCGGTCGGCCCCGGCGCGGGCGAACGGCTCCAGCAGGATTTCCGGGCGCGAGCACATCAGATGCACATCGAACACCAGTTTGTTGAACGGCCGGATCGCCCCCACCACGGCCGGGCCGAAGGAGATGTTCGGAACAAAATGGCCGTCCATGATGTCCAGGTGCAGCCAATCCGCGCCGCTGCGGCCCACCCGGGCGGCTTCCCGGCCAAGCTTGGTGAAATTGCAGGCCAACAGCGACGGAGCGATAATCATGGGGATGAAGAGTAATGAAACGGGTACCGGACAGTCAACGTTGATTAAGCCAAGGGGAGCGGAATCAACGGAACAGCCCAATTTCCAAACCGCTTCCGTCAATAATGCTTTTCAACGTGCCGATGGGAATTGGTTTGTTGCCGTGCATGGCCACAATCACCTGCCGCCCATTGGGATGGCGCCATTTCTGATGACTTCCAGATTGACGAACCAGCATGAAGCCGTGCTTTCGCAACACCTTGATAACTTCCTTGGCGTTGCAAAACTGGGTGGCGACGGCTCACGGCATGGCTAATTCCAACAGCTTGGCCCGCCTGCCCAACTTGACGGGGACGGGTTCAAACCACAGGGATAGGGCCTCTTTGGCATTGGCAATGGCCTCTTCCTCAGTATCGCGTGCAGAGGCGCAGCCCGGCAGTTCGGGAAAGACCGCGGACCAGCGTCTGGTTGCCAGGTCAAATTCCACCAACAAGCGTAATTTCATCGCCACAAATTACCGGGTCTTTCTCCCGCCGACAAGCCCGGCTTAGACCGGCGCCGGCGACGGGGTGCCGAAACCGGGGAGCTTGGGCGGCAGCGGCTTGGGGACTTCGCTCAGGGGAGTGGCCGCGATCGCGCCGGACGGAGGGTCCACCTTGGGCGCCGGATCGGGCGGCGTAAAGGTGCCGTTGCACACGATCTGCGACACTTGCTCGCCATCCAACGACTCGTACTCCAGCAGGGCGTTGGCGATGATTTCCAGCTTGTCGCGATGGGTGTCAATCAGATTCTTTGCCCGGTCGTAGGCCTCGTTGATGATGCGCTTGACCTCCGTGTCAATTTCCTGGGCCGTGAATTCGCTGTAATCCTGGCGCTGCACCATGTCGCGTCCCATGTACACGTGGTCGTTGTCGTTGCCGTACTGGACCATGCCCAGCCTGTCGCTCATGCCCCATTGGCAAACCATGGCGTGGGCCACCGAGGTGGCCTGCTGGATGTCCCCCGCCGCCCCGCTGGAAATATCCCCGGAGGTCAATTCCTCGGCGATGCGGCCAGCCATCATCACGGCGATCAAATCGAGCATCTCCTTGCGCCGATGGGCCAGGACGTCCACCTCGGGCAGGGACATGGTGGAACCCAGGGTCTGGCCGCGGGGTATGATGGTGACTTTGTGCAAGGGATGGGTGTGCTCCAGCAAAACGTTGACCAGCGCGTGGCCCGCTTCGTGCCAGGCGGTGCATTTCTTGTCCGCGTCGGTCATCGCCATGCTGCGGCGTTCGCGGCCCATGCGCACTTTCACACGCGCTTCCTCCAGCTCCACCGTGCCGATGGCTTTCTTGTTCATGCGGGCCGCCAGCAAGGCGGCTTCGTTGAGCAGATTGGCCAGGTCGGCGCCCGAATAACCGGGTGTGCCGCGGGCAATCACCGCAAGGTTGGCCGCCGGATCCAGTTTCACGTTGCGGGCGTGAACTTTCAATATCGCCTCCCGCCCGCGCACGTCGGGCAGGCTGACCATGATCTGGCGGTCGAATCGCCCCGGCCGCAACAGGGCGGGGTCCAACACGTCCGGACGATTGGTCGCCGCAATGATGATGATGCCGTCCTGGGTGTCGAAACCGTCCATTTCCACCAGCAAGGCATTGAGGGTCTGTTCCCGTTCATCGTTGCCGCCGCCCCAGCCGTGGCCGCGGCTGCGCCCAACGGCGTCAATTTCGTCAATGAAGATCAGGCAGGGAACGTTCTTCCGGGCTTGCTCGAACATGTCGCGCACCCGGCTCGCGCCCACGCCGACAAACATCTCCACAAAGTCCGAACCGCTGATGCTGAAGAACGAGGCGTCGGCTTCGCCGGCGATCGCCTTGGCCAGGAGCGTCTTGCCGGTGCCGGGCGCGCCCACCATCAGCACACCCTTGGGGATGCGTCCGCCAAGCTTCTGAAATTTCTTCGGGGCCTTGAGGAATTCGACCAGCTCGGAAACTTCCTCCTTGGCCTCCTCGACCCCGGCCACGTCTTTAAAGGTGATTTTATTGCGGTCCTTGTTTAACATGCGGGCGCGGCTTTTGCCGAAGCTCAAAGCCCCTTTGCCCGCCATCTTAATCTGCCGGATGATGAAAAAATAGATCACCCCGACGATGATCAGAATGGGCAGAAGGTTCAGCAGCACGCTGACCATCAGGTTGGTCCCTTTGACCGGCTTGAAATCGCCCGAATTGTTCAGCAGGCTCTTGATCTTGTCGTCGAAATCAATGCTCAATCCAAAATCCTGGATCTGGCCCTTGTCCTTTTTGTTTGGGTCCTTGTAGTAACTTCCCGTGATCCTTTTGATCTCCGGCGTATCAATCCCATAGATGATCTTGCCGCTGCCAGGCACGATCAGGCCGTTGGTCAGCTTGTCGGCCAGTTGGGGCCAGCCGGTGAATTCCACCTGGCTGTCGCTGGCGGTCTTTGGCATCATGAAAAACACCCCTGTCACCGCGATGATCGCGATCCAAATCAGGAAGGTCCGCGGAGGCGGAATTCTCACCTCCCCGGGGCGTTTCTCGTTCTTGTCCGGTTCCATTTTGTTCAAATCAGGCATTTTGTCTCCCTTTAATCCAATAAGAGTATCATGCCCTGTTTAAAGCTGCAACCCCGACTTGTCCAATTTCCCCCGGCGCTCCCAGCGCCATTTCAAGCGCCGGACGGTCGTTGGGTCCAGCTTGAAATCCTCCGCCATGCGCAGGCCCTCGACCCAAAAAAGCCGCCCGCGGGCGGTCACAGCCACCACGCGCCGGCGGCGTTCGGCGGCAGGCACTTTGAGGTTGGTGAAAAGGTCCTGGAGTTTGGCGGCGGAAGGAGCGCCGATGGGCTGGAAGCGATCTCCCGGCTGCCAGTGACGCAGGCAAAGCTTCCAGCCAACCTTGTCGGCATCGAATTGCTCCACGTTAGGCCGCCGAATCAGCTTCATTCCAGGTTCATCGGCAATTTCCCAGCAAAGCTTAACATCGCTGAAATCGGCCGTCCGGCTGCGGCCCAGGTTGAGGCGAAGTGATCCAGAATGGAAAACCGTTCTCTCCACTTCCCGCAGGCAAACCCGGCCATCGGCGGCTCGGACAAGGCGGTGGCCGGAACTCGCGGCGACGGGCTGGTCCGGGCGCGTCCGCAAATGCTCGATCAGCTCAAAATCAAGCGGTTGTTTGAGTTGGATCAACTGGAGCTGGACCACTCGGCGCTGCAAAGCCACAGGCAGGCGGGCAAAGGGCTTTTTGCGCCGTTGGGACAGCCAGCGGTCCGCGGCTTCCGACACGAAATCAGACTCCGCCCGGGCCAGTTCCATGCATCGGAGAATCGTGCGCGCCAGGGCCGGTTGATAGCGCCGGCGCAACAGCGGCAGCAATTCCAGGCGGAGGCGGTTCCGCGGCATGTCCAGGCTCGCGTTGCTGGCGTCCTCGGCATAAGGGAGGTTGTGGGCGCGGGCAAAAGTTTGGAGGGCGGATTTGGGTTGATCGAGCAACGGACGCACCAGGCTGATTTTTGAATCGGCCGGAGAGGGGCTGATCCATTTCATGCCGGCCAGACCCTCGCTTCCTGTTCCGCGCAACAGACGCAGGAAAAACAATTCCACCTGGTCATCCGCATGATGGGCCAGGGCCACCAACCGGATGCCGCGCCGGGCCGCCGCCCGCGCCAGAAACCGGTGCCGCAATTCCCGCGCCGCCATTTCCACCGACAATCCCCTGCGGCGCGCCCAGGCCCTCACGTCGCCGCGCCCCACGACCACCGGCCACCGCAGCGACTTGGAGGCGTCGCGGACCAGGCGCTCGTCGGCGTCACCCGCCCGTCCGCGCAGCCGGTGGTTGAAGTGGGCCACGGTGAGTTTCCAACGGTGCGCGGCCGCAAGGCCGTCCAGCAGCGCCAGCAGCGCCATGGAATCCAGGCCGCCGGAGACGGCGACAAGAATCTTCTGGCCGTCGCGGAAAAGGTTCTTCGCGCGAATGCGGGCTTCCAGTTGCTTTGGGAGATCCGGATTCAAGGCCGGAAGTTTAGAGTGTAATTCAGGCTGGAACAAGATAGGATCGCGACCGTGAAAGAATCGGATTGGCGAGCGATGAGGGTCGGGGTGGTGGTCGTCATTGCTCTGGCCGGCATCGCCACGTTTTTGCGCCTGCCGCCGTTGGCGCAGCCGGAGTCTTACCATCATTTTGCCGACGACAGGAGGATGCTGGGAATTCCCAATTTCATGAATGTGATCTCCAACGCCCCGTTCGCCGTCCTGGGCGTCATGGGGCTGCGGTTTGTTTGGAGGAGGCGCGCGGCCGACACCCGGTTGTGCTTCATCCAGGAGGGCGAGCGCATCCCTTTCGCGGTCTTTTTTGCGGGAGCATTTCTGACCTGCTTTGGCTCCGGTTATTATCACTGGGCACCCAACGACGCGACGCTCGCCTGGGACCGGCTGCCCATGACGCTGGCGTTCATGGGCCTGCTCGCGGCTGTCGTCTCCGAGCGGATTGAGGTGCGGGCGGGGCTGCGGCTCTTGTGGCCGCTGGTGTTCGCGGGGGCTGCCAGCGTCTGGTGGTGGCGGCGGAGCGGCAATCTTTGGCCCTACGCCTGCGCGCAGTTTTTTTCCATCGCGTTGATCGGCCTGATGCTCGTCCTTCTCCCGCCGCGTTACAACCGGACCGGCGACCTGCTGGTGCTGACCGGCTTTTATGCCCTGGCCAAGGTGTTCGAGGCGCTGGATTGGCAAATTTTCGCGCTGACAAATAAGTTCGTCAGCGGCCACACCCTCAAGCATCTGGTGGCCGCGCTGGCCGTGTTTTGGCTGCTGCGCATGCTGCAACTGCGATCCCCGGCCAGCCGGCCCGCGCCGGCAGTTTAGCGCCGGCCCCAATGGCCGCCGTACCGAATATAGCCGTGCGGTCCCGGACCCCAATAGCCGCCAATCCAAATGGCGCCAGGATAGGGCGGGAATGCCCAGTAACCCGCCGACCAATACCATCCCCCATTCCAAACCCACTCGCCGTTGGTCCAGACATAACCAGGCCCAGGCATGGGAGTAATCACTTCCACAGGAGCGGGCGGCGGCGGGCCGGCCACTGCCACGGCCGTCGCGCCCGGAGTAATGGTGGTGGGGGTGTTGACGATGTAATCAATCACCGCCTGAGACACGCCGTTTTCATGCAAATCTATGATGTCCGTGGCGCTCACATGGTACACCGTATGCGAATTGGCAATCTGCGCGATGATGGTGGTGTCGCTCAGGCCGGCCTTGGACAGCGCCTTGACGTCCGCCAGGCTCAGCGGCGTTCCCTGCACCGCGCGGGCGTAAGTGGCCGGGGCTTGCTCGCGCAGACGGGCCTCCTGGGCCTGGTCGGCGGAATGGCCGATCAATGCGCCAAGGACCGTGCCGGCGGCCGCGCCAATCCATGCCCCCTCGCCCGCGCTGTGGCTGGCGCTTCCGATGATCGCCCCCGTGGCCGCGCCAAAGGCGCCCCCGGCCAAAGCGCCGGTCGCCGTGTTGTCCGGCGTGCCATTGGGGTTGTAACAGCCCGTAACTGCCACAGCCGCAAGGGCCGCCGCCAATGTCAATGTGCTCCGTTTCATAAGGTTCACAGTATTTGTTTTCATAAACAATTATCCTAATTGAGCGTCTTCATTTTGCAAATCAAAACTCGCTTCAGGGAGCGCACTCCGCTTCCCTCCACTGCCTCTACGGGTTAGACGGTGAAATCTTGCGGGTTGTTTAAATTATTATGGTCAGTGGGCCGCGAGTTTCGCGGGTGCCGGCGGCCGCTTCACCGCCTCCGCCACCAAGGCCGGCAGGTAGAGCAGGGCCGCTATTGGCACTGCCAGCACAGCCAGGGTGGTCTGGCTGGCCCAGGCGTGCGGGACAATCCAGCGCCGGGCCAGGTACTCCAGCACAACGTGAAAGCTGAAAACCGACAGCGAATGGCGTCCCAGCAGACTGAGCAGCCGCGTCCAGAGGGCGCGCCTTGGCCAGATCTTTGGGCGGCTGAGGATCACCGCGCAGAGGGCGAAATTCAGGACCCTGACCGGGCCGAGCCGGTGTATTCCAGTCATGAATTCACTGTCAAACACATTGGAGTGTGGCCACAGGCCGTGGCGGAATAAGAACATGACCACTGCCAGCGCCGCCACTACAAAGAAGCCTTTCCTCCCAAATCCCAACCCCGGAATATTCTCAGACCTGTAATATCCAAACACCATTCCAAAATAGAACAAAACCTGCCACCCGAAGATATTGAAGTAGCCGAGCATGACCCCCAGGTATTGAGTCATCACGCCCGCGGAATGATTCTTCAGAGCATCCGTGATGCCCGCTTGAGTCAACAACCAGACGGTGGCGCTGGCCAGCAACACCATCCACCAGGCCTTTCGCCGGAGGCAAAAAATGACCGCCGGAACGAGCAGAAAGAAAGCCATGTACATTGGCAGAATGTCGAAATACATCGGCTGGCGCGCCAACACCGCTGTCTGCAACAAGGTCTGCAACGGATGGGCGTATGCGCTTTGACCGAATCCTGCGCTGGCCGCCCAAGCCGGGATCGAGGGCATCCCGGCCATGACGCAAAAGACGATCAGGAATGTGCATATTTGAAAAACGTAAATGGTGCGCAGCCGGCCTGCCGCCCGTCCCACCACCGCCCATTTCCCTTTCTGGACCAGCGTGCGCAAATAACAAAAGCCCGCCACATAACCCGACAGAAAAATGAACCCCTCCGCCGCCGTCACAAATCCCACGCTGTTCTGCACGTAACTGATCAGGATGCCTGGGAAGTGATCCACCGTCATGAGGATGAGCATCAGACCTCTGATGGCATCCAGGCGCGTATCCCGGCCGCCGGCGGGCCGGTCCATCGGGTCGGGATATGCGGTAGAATTCATCCATCAGGTCCGCGCTGATGAGTTTCGCCAGCCAGTTCGCAACCGGTCAGCCCCGCATCATCGCATCTCATCGTCTTGTCGCGCCGTCGCCGTGGCGAAGGGCGGCGCTTTGCGCCTCCCGCAGCCGCTTTGACGGGGAGTCGGCGCCCGTGATCTTTAGGCCTTTGCCCATCCAGTTCAAGGTTTAACTTTTTCCTCTTTGGAGGGCATCGGCAATTCGAGCGTGAACAAGGCGCCTTTGCCCGGCCCGTCGCTCTGGACGGCCAAGGCCCCGCCCATTTCCTTGGCGGCCAGCGCGCTGCCGTGCAGCCCGAAGCCATGGCCGGTGCGGCGCGTGGTAAAACCGTGACTAAAGATGCGGTTGAGATTCTCGGGGGGAATCCCGACCCCGTTATCCGCCACGGAGATCTTGAGCGTTCCATTCCCGTTGGCGACCCGCACGGTCAGTCGTTTGTCCGCGCGCCCGGATTCGTCGCAAGCGTATTTGGCATTGCGCAGCAGGTTGATGAGAATCTGGAGGATTTTGTGCTTATCCACGTTGATGGGCGGGACCACTTGATAGTCGCGGATGACCTGGACCCCATGCCGGCCCAAAGCGCCCAGGTTCATGCGCAGGCTGTCTTCGACCAGATGGTGGATGTTGACGATTTCCTTGACGCCGGAAATCTTGGCGTAATTCTGTTGCATCGCCACGATCTCCTTGATGTGCTCCACATTTTGCTGCAGCGAGTCCAGTTCCTCCACCATCGCCGCCTGGCTGGCCAGGAGATTCTCCGCGAGTTTGGCCAGATAGGAGGGCACCAGCCTGCCCTTGGGATCGCTGCTGATATACGTGGCAAGGTCGTGTTCATGCTCCTTGAGCAGCGCCGTCACTTTGGCCAGATTGCCCGACTTGGCTTTTTTCACCCTTTCGCTCACCAATGAAGCCGAGACGTTGACGCTGTTGAGGACATTGCCGACATTATGCAGCACATTGGTGGCGATTTCCGACATCCCCGCCATGCGCGAGATCTCCAGCAATTCCTGATGGGCGCGCTCCACCTCCTCTTGCATCCGCTTGCGTTCCTCGATCTCGCGCTCCAGTGACAAAGTCCTTTGCTTCAACTCAACTTCCGTCTGTTCGTGGCCCGCGATTTCCTCTTGCAGCGAGCTGTTGGCTTTGGCCAGTTGGCCGGTCCGGATTTGGACTTCGGCTTCCAGAAGCCGGCGGGTTTCTTGCAATTCCACCTGCTTGCGGTTGAGGTGCCGGACCCTCCAGGCGAAAACGCCCAACAAGGCGGCGCACCCCAGCCCGCCGCACAGCGCCTCGAACCACGCCGTCTGGTAATAATGCGGCCGCAATTCTATCCCGATGGCATCCCCCCTTTCGTTCCACACCCCATCGGCGTTGGCCGC
>Ga0187888_1000837_pt1 | contig 32142 bp, 25 predicted proteins | sample June2016WEW_7_40_FD_132987 | JGI IMG/M metagenome (GOLD analysis project Ga0187888, IMG submission 132987) | Peatland microbial communities from SPRUCE experiment site at the Marcell Experimental Forest, Minnesota, USA - June2016WEW_7_40 | ecosystem: Environmental > Terrestrial > Soil > Wetlands...
CACCGTCACGCCTTGCAGCCAGAAGGTGGCTTTGGCGTAGCCGTTGGTGTTGTCTATTTCAAACGCATCCGCCAGGTTGGCGGTCTGTCCCGTATTGAGGTTGGTCACGATAATCAAGCCGGTAAACTGCGACCAATCGCCGCCCATCCAACTGCGAACGAAGTTGGCCACCACCGTGAGCGTGCCGCCTCCGGTCAACTTGCTTAACAGCCCGGGGCTGCTGGCCGTGCGCGGGTACATCAGCAGCGTTCCAGTCTGGTTGGTGGGAACCACCAAGGGATTGTAAAAAATGTTGTAATCATCGGAATTGAGGAGGCCGTATCCGTACAATTGAAGGGCGGGGAAATTGGTGCCCATGAATGTGACCGCGCTGTTGGTGGACCCAAGCGCGCACTTCCCGGCTCCATTATTGTTGGCATTTTGGGAGGCTAATGCCAGCGTGCCATTGCTGATCACCGTGCCGCCGGTGTAACTGCCCGCGCCCCCCATCGCCAGGGTGCCAAGGCCGATTTTTATCAACCCGCCCGCCCCCGCCACCGCCCCATTATTGGTCAGGGTCGTCGTGGCGTTGGTCACATCCACCGTCGCTTCACCCAGGCTGGTCATGCCGTGGTCCGTGCCGGCCGAGGCGCCAGAAAAACGCAATGTCCCTGCGTAGAAAACCATGTTCGACGGATCGTTGTTCGCCGCCCCCAGGGGGCTGGGCTCCAGGCTGTTGTTCATATTGGTCACCTCCACGACGCCCTCGCCAAAAATCGTCGCTCCCGCATAGCTGTTGCTGTTCAGGATCGTCAATGTGCCGGTGTTGGTCTTGATCAAACCGGTGGAACCGCTCAGATTGCCCAGGCCGGTGCCGTTGTCGGTGAAGGTGTAATTCTCCGCCGAGTTGCTCACCACCACCGTGGCCGGGAACAGGGTGGTGGTCAGATTCACGGGCGGACTCGCCGAGCCGGAATCCGTGAAGAGCACGCTGTCCCCGGGTTCGAACGCGAAGGGGGTGCTCCCGGCCGCCCAATCGGTCGTCAGGTAATCCCAATTGTTGTTCACCCCGTCACCCACCCAGGTCAGATTTGTCGCCGGGGGCAGCGGCTGGATGACGACCCCAATTTCATTGGGGGTGACGCTGGTGATGTTGGTCACCACGCCGCTGAAAAACACCGTCCCGCCATCCGCCAGGGTGAAATTGTTGGTCCCTCCATTGATGGCGCCATAGCTGATCAACGGGTAAACGCCAGGGGGAATTTGTCCGCCGCCCAATTCGCTCAGGGTGATGGTGTTGGCGCCGGACACGTTCAGCGTGCCCACGACATTGATGAGGTCGGGGTTGCCGCCGGTGCTCAGCATAAACTGATGGTTCACGCCGCCGGTTTCGGTCAATCCGTTGCTAATCGTCAATGTTCCAGTCGCGCTGGAACCGCCCGGGATGATGGTGCTGCCGGACGCGGGAGAAAGACTCCCATTTATTGATCCGCTGCCGCTGAGGACTTGCCCGGAATTGAGCGCCAGCGAGCCGGTGCTCACGCCGGTAACATCCAGGACCGCTCCGGCATTTATGAAGATATTGGTGCTGTCGCCGATGGAGCCGTCCGAGCCTGTCACATTGGTCAAAAGGAGCGTGCCATTGCTGATAGTGGTGGCCCCGGTATAGGTGTTTTGGCCCCCCAGAAACCAGGCGCCGGCGCCGACTTTGGTGATGGAAGCAATGCCGCCACTCGGATTCTCAATGGTCCCGAAAAACAGGCTCGTGGTGTTCTTCCAGCCCACACGCCAAGTCGGATTTGGCGTAGGTTTGGAGACGGCGCCCAGCGTGGCGAGCGTGGTCAGGTTGGTCGCGTCCAACTCGCCGATATCAAAATTCGGATTGGACGAATACGTTCCAGCGTCCGTGCCGCCGTCCAGGTCCGCTCCTCCATTGAGCATGATCACCGCATTGGAATATCCCGTGGTGGTGGCAATGCGGAAATTGCCGGTGATATTGATGGTGCCGGTGAAGGCCGACCAATCGCCCGAAAAGGCCCCGCGCACGCCTGTGGCGGAAACATTCAAGGTTCCGGTTCCCGTCAGCGGGCCCCCTTCATCGCCGCGTTGAAAAACTTCCAAAGTGCCCGTCTGCCCGGCGGGAACAATCAGCGGGTTGGAGAAGGAGAATGTCGTGCTGCCATCATCGCCATTATTGTGGTACAACGCCAAGGTCCCGCCATAGAAAGTGATCGGACTGGTGGATGGCCCAAAGCCGGACGCATTCGCCGTCTGATTGGCCGCGGCCAAAACGCCGTTGCTGATGACAGTCCCGCCGGCATAAGTGTTGGCATTCGCCAGAGTCAGGGTGCCCAAGCCAACTTTGGTCAACGCCCCCGCGCCCGCCACCACGCCATTCTCGGTGAGGGTAGTGCTGGCGTTGGTGACATTCACGATCACTCCACCCTGGCTCGTAATCCCGCGATCCATGGCAGCCGAAGCGCCTGAAAACTGGAAGGTGCTGGCGGAGAAAACCAGGTTCGACGGATCGCTGGTCGCCGCGCCGATCGGGCTGTCCAGACCGCCGTTGACCACATTCGTAACCTCCAGAGCGCCCTCCTCAACCAGCGTGATTCCTGTATAACTGTTGGTGTTCAGGATGGTCAATACTCCGCTGTTGGTCTTGATCAGCCCGGTGGCGCCGCTGAGGATGCCCAGGCCGGTGCCGTTGTCCGTGAACGTGTAATGCTCCAGCGTCGAGTTGCTCACCACCACCGCGCCGGGCAGCACCGTGGCCTGCAGCACCACGTTCGTGTTCGGGGCGCCCCCATCGGTGAACAGCGCGCTGTCCCCGGCCTGGAACGTGAAGAAGGTGCCTCCGGCTTTCCAATCCCCGCTGCTGCTGGTGTCCCAATAGTTGTTCACCCCGTCCCCCACCCAGGTCAGATTGGTCGCCGGGCGCGACGCCGGGCTGATGATGACCGCGATTTCATTCGGCGTCACGCTGGTGATGTTGGTCAGGGTGCCAGTGACCCCGACCGCAGTAATAGTCAAATTCGAGTTTGCCCCAGTCAAAGTGCCGCTAAATGATCCGGTGTAGGTGATCAACGGATAAACTCCATTGGGGATCGAGCCTCCGCGAAAGTCGCTCAGGGTGATGGTATTCAGGCCGCTCAAGGCAAGACTCCCGGCGACGGCGATCAGGTCATTGGTGCTGCCGGGAGCAGAAAGACTGAACTGATTGTTGACACTGCCGCTTTCGGTCAATCCGCCGTCAATCGTCAAGGTTCCAGCCGTGCCGGAGCCGCCCGGGCTGAGCGAGCTGCCGCTTCCGGCCAGAAACGGGCCGTTATTGGTCACAGTGCCCGTGCCGGACAGCGCTTGGACCAGGGTGAAGCCGCTGCCCAGTTGCGACACATCAAACGTGCCACTGCCGGCGACGTAAATCGGGCTTGTCAGCTTGCCGGTCAGCACCAGATCGCCGTTGGTGATGCTGGTCGTCCCGGAGGCGGTGTCCGCGCCGGAGTAGGTGTTGGTGCCGCCCCCGGTGATAATGGTCGCGCCCGCGCCACTGATGTTAAAGGCAACCGGATAGCTATCCGGCCGGTTAAAAATCAGGGATGCCCCGCTGGAAATAGCCACTCCGCTGGTGCCGGATAATCCGCTGGCGCCCGCCAAGCTTGCATCCACATTGCCGTCGCCGATTTGCAATGCGCCCGAACTGACGGTGGTGGCTCCTGTATAGGGGCTGACGTTGGTCAATATGAGGATGCCCGTGCCGGTTTTTGTGAGCGAAGAGGCGCCTTGAATTGTCCCCCCAAACGCGTTGGTGATGTTCAGCCCGCCAATGACATAATTTTCCGGCTGCGCCAACTCCGTGTTGGGGCCGCCATACACCGCTCCAAAACTGGTCGTCGTCCCGCTGTTCTTTTCCGTGAAATGACAACTGCCGCTGCCCAGGTCCAGCGTCATCAAGGCATTGCCCAGGTTCGGACTGCTGCCGCCGTTGTTGAAGCGGATGTTGCCGGCGCTGGCCGTGCCGGAAGCATTTGTCGTCACCACAATTGCACCCGTGAAGTTATTCATGCTTCCAGAGGTGGCGGTTCCCGCGGCGTTGTATCCATTGCCGCCGAATGTCAGGGTCAAACCACTCGCCGCATTGGTAACAATCACAGTGCCGCTGCCGGACCATTGACCATCAAGAACCAAAGAGACGCCCCGATTGAACGTGTCTATCACGCACGTTCCGTTCACTGTAAATGCATTGGTAAGGATGCCGCCGGAGGCAAGCGTGCTCAGCAGCAAGGTTGTTCCTGAATTCATCGTCACTCCTCCGACGGTGCTGAAGCTGCCTGCGGAACCGGGCACTATGACTCCGCCATTGATCACCGTGCCGCCGGTGTAGTTGTCGAAGGCGTTGAGGATCACCGTCCCGTTGGTGGGGGCATTGTTATTTATGGTCAGAATTCCAGTTCCCGAAACGACGCCGCCAATCGTCAGCGTCTGGCCATTGGTCACATTCCAGTTCTGATTCGCCCCCAAACCCACCAGACAGCTTAACGTCAGGCTGTTGGTGGCCATGCTCATGTCAATGCCCGACGCCCCCAGCGTCAGGGTGTTGCCGTCCGCGCCGATGACTATTGGCTCGGCCGGATTCAACACCTGCACTCCCTCCCAGCTCGCGGCCCCGCCCAGCGTGCTGGTCGCATTGCCCGGCGTGGCGGTGGTGATGTTTGTGTCCCAAACCGCCACGGAAGTGGCCGACGGCGCCACCCCGCCAATCCACGATGAGCCGACGGTTAGCGGGCCGCCAGTATCCGCGTTGGTGACACTGGTTGCCCGTGCGACGGGCAAACTTGAACACAGCATTGCGACAAAGAAACAACACGGGCGAATAACTACTCTAGTCTTCATAATAACGGGAAAGTCTGGGCTTTTTTGCTGGGCTGCTTTGGTTAAATATGCTTTAACCGTAAGCGATCAGGCACAATATGCAAGTTTCATCTTCGGGCTTTTGTGCGGCTTTTTTTTGCCCTCCTTGCAGCTTATTTTGCCTTCCACGGCGGGCGCAAACGTGCTTCACGGTTGCCCTTTCGCAGGCGCCTTCGAATCTCAACTCCTAAATCTCCCAGAACGGTTTGACCCTGGCTTCGATCTTCTCAAATAATTGCGCCACATCCGGCGGCACTCTTTCCATCACCTCCGCGATCCGCCCGCCCAGTTGGCCCTCATACTCGCCAATCTTGAATTCGGCCAGAAGTTCGCGCAGCGCCTTCTTTTGGTCCAGCAAAACCAGGGCCGGATCCAGCCGCGCCTCCAATTCGGTCTCGGACAGGGTGATGGCGGGAAAGGCCTTGCGGATGGCTTTGGCGTCCAGCAGCCAGCCTTCCATCTCCGGAAAATCCAGCGTCACAATTTGATCCTCCGCCAGCTCCAAATGCCGCGTGATGGTCCGGCGCGCCTCGGTGCTCCCGTTCCCAAACACCGCCATCACCAGCGTATGCACGAACCGGCTCAAGGCCACCCGCGCGTTGGCATGGTAATTCAGATTGTCCGCCCCGTCGCATGAGAGAAACTGCACGCCCACGCGCAAACCGTGCTTCTTCGCCCAGGCCTCATACACCGGCACCTGGTCCGCCTGCTCCACGAACACCACCGCTTCACATTCGAAACGGAACGACGCGCTGACGCCCAACTCCTCCGCCGCCGCCATCGCGTTGTCGGCCGTCACCGGCACGGCGACCGTGCAGTTGTCCGCGTCGCGCCGGACGACAAACAGGGAAGAGAGAGGACAGGCGGCGGCAATGCCCGGAGCGTGCGTCGCGCCGAAAATGCGTTTGGTGCTCGATTCCGCTCGCAGGAACTGCATCAGCTGGGCCTGCGCCTGGGGATGCAGGCAGTATTCCGGCTCTTCCACGCAGATCCAGGCCCCGGGCGCCGCCAGCACCACCTTGGTAATCAACGCCACCAAGGATCGCGTGCCCGAACTCATTTGGCCCAGCGTATACACCAGTTCATCGTCGCGGGGATCAATCAGCGCCAGGGTGGTCTCCCCGCCCAGCGTCGGCGTGTGCAGTTTGCCCAGGCGCGGCACCAGCCTCTGCACTTGGGCTTCAATCCTCCGAAATTGGCTCGGCTTGTTGTTATACACCCAGTGCAGCACTTCCGGCAATGTGGCCTCCTCCGCCACCTGCGCCGCCTCCCGCCCCTCCCCGCTGGGGATCTGGCTGGGCGGCGACACCCATTCCAGCACAGCGAACTGCCGCCGCACCCCATCGGCTAGTTCGTTGGAGATCGGAAAGACCGCGCCGGTCTCCGGCCGGCCCAGCCGCAGCCGGAACGGCTCGCTCGGCTCGGCGGGAAGTTCGGGCACGACCGGTTCGGAGGGCAGTTCGTCCTGGCACCTCTGGCACAACGCCTCAAGCTGGCCGTAGATGATCTCGGTTCTTTGCGGCACGCTCGTGATGGAAAAAATCAAACAGGGCCGCCCGCCCCGCAAATTGCTGGCGGACAGCTCCTCGGTCACACGGTCCCGGCCTATCACCACTTTCAGCGTCAGCGCGGAGAGAAAATCGCTCGCCAGCGCCTCCTCCGCCGTCATCCTCTTGTTTTCGGCGAAAAGCTGATGAACCAATTCGCTGCGCTTTTCCGCCGCCAGCACGAATTCCAACACAAACTCCATCTTCAGATGCGGCCGCTTCCGGTGGATCACCTGGACCAGTTGGCCCCCGCGCGAGGCCAGCGCGTGCTCGAAACTCGTCGCCGCGTCCGCCAGAAATTGGAAGGCGTCCAGCAGGTTGGATTTCCCGGCATTATTCCGGCCGGTCAGCCAGACCATGTTGTCCAGATTATCCAGCCCGATGTTTTTTACGCTGCGGTAATTTGCAACGACAAAACGCTTCAGTTTAAGGTGGTACAATTCCATTTCTCCCCTTCTTCATAACCCCTTCAACCCTGGAAGTCATCTCATAAGATGGCCTTTAAACGGCCTTCCGCGCCAGCGCCGCCTCCCGTTCCACCAGTGTCGGATGCGAATAGTAAAACCCGCTGTAGATCGGGTGGGGGGTCAGATTGCCCAGGTTCTTCTCGTGCAGTTTGCGCAGGGCGCCGATCAAGCTCTCCGGCCCTTGCACCAGTCCCGCCGCGTAGGCGTCCGCCTCGTACTCGTGCCGCCGCGAAAACCAGTGGAACAGCGGCGAGACCCAAAATGTCGCCACCCCGGACAACAGGGCAAAAATCAGCAGCGCCGGCGCCATCCCCCCCGCCGCAAAGCCAAAGCTCGGCAGGAACCAGCCCTGCCGCGCCAGCGCCGACACCAGATAAAAAGCCAGCAGCCACCCGCCCAGGGCCAGCGCGATGGTCTTGGGCACATGCCCCTTCTTATAGTGGCCGATCTCGTGGGCCAGCACCGACTCCATCTCCCCGGGGTCCAACTGTTGCACCAGTGTGTCAAACAAAACAATTTTGCGGAAGCGGCCCAGCCCCGTGAAAAACGCGTTCGAGTGCCGCGACCGTTTGCTCCCGTCCATCACCTGGATCTCCCGCGCCCGAAAGCCGGCCCGCTCCCCCAGCGCCAGCAGCCCGTCGCGCAAACCGCCGGCGGGCAGGGGCGTGAATTTGTTGAACAGCGGCAGAATCAAAACCGGCGCCACGACCAGCATCACCACTTGGAACGCCGCCAGGCACACCCAGGCCCAAAACCACCACCCCGCTCCCAGCCAGCCCGCCAGCTTCAATATCAACACCAGCAACGGATACCCCAGCCCCAGCGCCAGCAACAAACCCTTCCCCCGGTCCGCGATCCAGGTGGCGGGCGTCGTGGTGTTAAAGCCGAACCGTTCTTCCAGCCGGAATTGCGCGTGCCACTCCAGGGGCAAATCCAGCGCCGCCAGCGCCACCCCAACTGTCAACAGGAATCCCGCCCCCGCCCATGCCGAAGACCCCGCCACCCGCCCAAAGACATCATACAGCCAGGGCAGCGCCCCGCTAAACAGCGCCGCCGCCAGCACCGCCGCGCTCCAGGTCGCCTCCGCCATCTCCAGCCGGCTTTTGGCCAGCGTATAAGCGACAGATTTGGCGTAATTCTCCGGCGTGATCACCTGGACAAAAGCCGGCGGAATCTCCCCCGCGTGATGCCGCACATGCCGTTGATTCATCCATTCCAGCAAAAGCTGCGCGACCCACTTTGTCACGATCAACCCGCCGCATATAATGATCAAAGCCGTGCTCATCGCCGCCGGAATCTAACCGCAAACCCGCCCCGTCGCATCCCCAAAAAAGACGCCCCTAAAGCCTCCGGTTGCAAATAATCCCGGCTGGCCTTAATCTAAACCCGCATTCCCTGCGGGAATGACCATATCAGCCATGGAAACGCCGACTCTCATCCTGGCTTCCGCCTCGCCGCGGCGCGCCGAATTGCTGCGGCAACTGCGGCCCCGCTTTGAGGTCGTCCCCAGCGACGCGGCGGAGGTCCACGACGAAAACCTCAGCGCCGTAGAACTGGCGCAGGTCAACGCCTATCGCAAGGCGCGCGCCGTTTCCAAAAAATTTCCCGACGCCCTCATCCTCGGCGTGGACACCCTGGTCTCCCTCGGACGCCAGCTTTTCGGCAAGCCGCGCACACTGGATGAGGCGCACGGCATGCTGCTCCTCTTGCAAGGGCAGACGCACCAGGTCACCACCGGCGTTTGCCTGATTTATTTGCGCGACCACCGCCAGAAGACTTTTTACGAGCAGACCGACGTCAAATTCCGTCCCCTGACCCTTTCGCAAATCCGCCGCTACCACCAGTTGGTCAACCCCCTGGACAAGGCTGGCGCCTACGCCATCCAGGAACATGCAGGCGCGTTGGTGGAATCCGTCGAATCCATCTCCGGCTCATTTTCCAACGTTGTCGGCCTGCCTCTGGAACGGCTCCGGGTGAAATTGGACGCCTTCCTGGCCGGCCTCGCCGCCAGGCCGACGGCCATCGGCCTCCACCGCCCGCCGCCCATGCGCAAACCCGAACCCCCGCGCCTGGGGCTTTAAGCTGGCGGCGGCCTCCGGTTTGGGCGAGCATCCCCGCCAAGGGTCCGCGCGAAAAATGAAAAAGTATTTGCATGTCATGAAAATTGGCGTCCAGAACACGCTGGTCTATCGCTTCAATTTCTTCTTTCGCGCGGCCGTCTCCCTGCTCCCTTTGCTGGCCACCATTTATCTCTGGCAGACCGTTTACCAGGGCCAGAAGCCGGAGGTGGCCGGTTACACCCTCGCCGGCATGATTTCCTATTACCTCCTGGTCACCATCGTGGATACCCTCACCGCGGTCAACGAGGACGACTGGCAAATCGCCGCCGACATCAAGGACGGCAACATCAGCCAGTTCCTGCTCAAACCCATTGATTACCTGACCTACCGGATTTGCCTCTTTTTTTCCGGCAAGCTGGTCTTCACCGCCGTCTCCCTCGTGCCGGTCGGCATTTTCATCTTTTGTTTCCGCCATTATTTTGTCCCGCCGCCGGGATGGGGGATGTCGGCCTGCTTTCTGCTCTCCCTCCTGCTCACGGGCCTGCTCCAATTCTTCATGTCCTACACCATGGCCCTGCTGGCCTTCTGGCTGCTGGAAGTCTCCACCATCATCTTCATTCTCTTCGCCGTCGAATACATCGCCGGCGGCCATCTGTTTCCGTTGAACATCCTGCCCCCCGGCCTGGCCGCGGCGCTTTATTGCACCCCTTTTCCCTGCCTGCTCTATTTTCCCGTGAGCATTTACCTCGGCAACATCAACGGCCCCGCCCTCTGGCACGTCCTAGCCATCCAGGCCGGCTGGGTGCTGTTGTTTTACTTTCTGGCGCGGTGGGTCTGGCGGCGGGGCATCCGCTCTTACACGGCGGTGGGAGGTTGATGTGAGCGCGAATCTTCCCCCTCCTGATCTTAATCCTAATCGCCTGTCCCCCACAGCTTCAGCGACGGGGGATCATCGGTCTTTATCCGTGAAATCCGTTCGCATCTCTGATGCGCATCCTCCTGTTGTTCCATCTAAATCCGTGGTGAAAACTTTTTCTGGCGCGGCCCGCCGCCACCTGGGCGTTTACCGCGCTCTCTGGCGCAATTCGGTCGCGCGGGAGATGAGCTTCAAGAGCAATTTCCTGCTCTGGATCGTCGTCGAATTGTTGTGGTTCGGCCTCCAGTTGAGTTTCATCGGCGTGATTTATTTGCATACCGACCACATCGGCTCCTGGACCAAATGGCAGGTCATGATGCTCGTCGGGGCCAGCCAGTTCATCCAGCAGATTTTTCAGGCCTTTTTCCTGACCAATTGCATCCAGCTTTCCGAACTCATCCGCACCGGCCGGCTGGATTTCATGCTCCTCCTGCCCGTCAACACCCGCTTCCTCATCTCCCTGCGCCAGGTGGACCTGGGCGGGTTTGTCAACGCCGCCTCCGCCCTGGGCGTGATGGGCTACGCCGCCTGGCAACTGCGTCTGGTCCCCTCCGCGGCCCAGATCGGCGGCTTTTTCCTGCTCTCCGCCGTGGGGATCCTCGTCCATTACTCCTTGATGTTTCTCCTCGCCAGCGTCGCCTTCTGGACCGTCCGGGCACAGGGAATTGTCTGGGGTTACTACAACCTTTTTAACATAGCCCGCCTGCCCGACGCCGCCTTTCACGGCTTCTTCAAGGCCTTCTTTCGTTTTGGCATCCCCATGCTCCTGGTGGCCAACGTGCCCGTCAAGCTGCTCATCAAGCCCCTGGATTCGCCTCTGGACATGCTCTGGCTGGTGGCCATGAGCGCCGCTTGTTTCGCCCTCTCGGAACTCTTTTGGCGCTTCTCCGTCAAACACTACACCAGCGCCAGCGCGTAAGGAGTCGGTAATAAATTAAGGGGGCAGGATGACGCCGGGATCTTGGCGGCTGGCAAGGCGCGAGCGAGGCGCATATCCGCATGGATCTGCAACGAGCGAGCAACGCCGCCAGACGCCAAAAGACCAAGTCAGGTTGACACCTTAATTTATTGCCGGCTCCTAAGCCCATGCAAAGCCTTCCCTCCTCCTATTCCTAATCCTAATCCGTCTTCACCCGTGACCATCCCCGCCTCGCCTCACGAATCCTTGGGGTCCCTCATGCACGTCGCGATGACCGCCAGAGCGGCCCCGATCACGACCGCCCCGACGCCGAAAAGCTTCTCAATGCCGGTGAGCGGAGCCGGATGTTTGCACAAGACCACCAGCGCCACCGCCACCAGCAGCAGGTCCGCGCCAAAGAGATACCACCGGGGAACGCGCGCTCGCGGCGGCGGCGTGATTGCCGGCTGGCCGTTCATCAGCGAGCGCACCCCCGCGCCGGAGGGCCGGGGGTCAGGGGAGCAAATCGAGGGCGCGGCGCCCCGGTTCTCGCGCTTGTCCATGAGCGCGTCCAGTTTTCGTCCGATGACCGGCTTTGGCACTGGCACAGAATACTGCCAGAGCTTCATCGAATCAATGACAAAATGGCGGAAAATTGGAAAAACTGCCGCTCCCCGCCCTCGCGCCCACCATGCCACGCTTGCCACTCCTCCGGCGAACCTGATACCCTCCCGCGCACAGAGGAACGCACAGTTGGGACGTGCCGGAGCATCTGATTTATGAAGATTAAAGAGCCAGAGGTGACTATGGAACTCCGCGCCGTGCGCGAACGGATGGCGCGGCGCATTGAACACAAGGGCGTTTTCGCCTTCTACTGTTCCTTGCGCGGAAGCGCCGCGAAGTTGATGGCCCTGCATCCCTCTCCGCGGCGCGCGGCGCAACCCCGAGGCATCGCGGCCAGAGCGGCCAAACGCCGCGCCTTGGTGGACGCGCTGCCGGAATCCAGCGCGATCCGAGAATTGCGCCGGATTCGCGCGGAAATGATGGCCGAAGAAATCTGAGGAAATTGACAAAAGTCCTTTCGCTTGCAGCCGTCGCCCCCGTCTTGGAAAAATTACTTTAGATCAGGTGGCAGCGAAGCTGGCTCGCCGTCGATGACCATCGCTCATAGCAGGGGTCACCCATTAGCAACTTAGCCGGCTTTGCCGTCGGAAAAAGGAAAAAGGGGTTCACTCATAGTTTGGTTCGTTTTTCATGGCTTCTCAGTCCTTCCTCGCCGCCCCCTTCGCCGTCAACCGTCCTTCCTCGTTGGGTCCTCAGGAAATCCTGCAGGTCCATATCATCCAGAAAAATGTCCTCTCGCCGGTCGTCACGGCTCATCGCCTGGTAAATGGCCCCGGCATATTCTACTCTCATTTTGCGCGGCATGGCAACCCGTTTGCTGGTTCTCTCGACATTCCCAGTGGACAAACAAGCAGAATCTCTAATGGCGTGGCGGAGCATGGTGCTTCAATCCCAAGCGGCTTTGCATTTCATCGCCGCCCCTTTTCTCTGGAACTTAACGGGTCCCTAACGACCCCTAACGGCAATTCTAACGGGTCAAACCTCAAAAATCCCCCATGTTTACGGGGGTCCTAACGGGTTAACGGCTCCAGACCCCCAAAGGGCTCCCTCTCGCCCCAAATCGGCGTCCCGCCATCGCCGCATCGTCAAGCCGAATCAAGGTCAATCAAGGTCAATCAAGGTGGACAAGCCTCTCAACCTCGCTTTCCATTCCCCCGAAAATGTCGAGGAACCTATCTAGGGGCCATTCGGGTCAGTCCCTTTCCAAGCACATTTTCAGAAACGCCGCCTCGTCAATCACCGCGACGCCCAGCTCGCGCGCCCTCTCCAGTTTCGAGCCGGCCCCCGCCCCCGCCAGGACGTAGCCGGTGTTCTTGCTCACGCTGCCGGCCACCTTTCCCCCAAGCGCCTCGATGCGCGCCGCCGCCGCCTCGCGGGTCATCGAAGCCAGGGTTCCTGTCAATACAAATGTCTTGCCGGCCAGCGGCAGGCCTTCTTTTTTCGCCGCCGCCTTTTCGCTCCGGGGTTGGATGCCCAGCGCCGCCATGCGCGATAATATTGTCCGGCCCTTTTCGGAAGCAAAAAAATCCAGCGCGCTCCGCGCCGCCACCGGCCCGATCTCCGTGACGACGGCCGGTTCCTTCTCATTCTTGCTGCGGCTCTTTTCGGCAAACCCCGCCGCGAAGAGCCGCGCCACGGCGGCTTCGATTTCCAATTTCATCTGCGCGTGACGCTCCGGCTCCTGCCGGCGAATCTGCCGCGCCTCCTCGGATTTCTCATGATAGAAAACCACATCCTGGAGAATCCGCGAGCGGGCGACCTCCTCAATGGTTTCGTGAAAGGCGGCAAGTTGCGATGCGGTGGTCTTGCCGATTTCGGGGATGGCCAGCCCGAAAAGCCAGCGCGAGAGCGGCGCGGTCTTGGCGCGTTCGACGGCCTGGAGGGCCTTGGCGGCGTTCTTCGGCCCGAACACGCGCGGCGCTTCCTCCGTGCCCAGGTTCAGCGCCGCCAGCGGTTCCAGCTTCAACTCAAACAAATCCAGCGGCTCCCGCACCAGCCCGCGCTCCACCAGTTTGTCGGCGACAATTCCCCCCACACTCTCGATGTCCAGCGCGCCGCGCGCCGCGAAAAACTCCACCCGCCGCGTGGCTTGGGCCGGGCATTGCAGGTTCTCGCAGCGCCAGGCCACATATTGCGGTTCGCGCCGCACCGCGCCCCCGCACACCGGGCATCTCCCCTGGATATGCTGGAAAAAGTCAAAGGGCGCCGCGCCCGCCGGACGCAGGCTCTCCACCACGCCGACCACCGCCGGGATGACTTCGCCCGCCTTTTCCACCACCACCGTGTCGCCAATGCGAATGTCTTTGCGTTTTATTTCGTCTTCGTTGTGCAGGGTCGCGCGGCTGACAGTGCTGCCGGCCAGAAAAACCGGCTCCAGTTCCGCCACCGGCGTGAGCGCGCCCGTGCGCCCAACCTGCACGGTGATGCCGTTGAGTTTGGTGCGGGCCTGTTCGGCGGCGTATTTGTAAGCGATGGCCCAGCGCGGCGCCTTGGCGGTGTACCCGGCGCGCTCGCGCAGCGCCAGGTCGTTGAGTTTGATCACCGCGCCGTCGGTTTCGTATTTGAAATCGCCGCGCAGCGTGTCCAGTTCGGCGATGGCGGCCAGCAGTTCGGCTTCATCATGGCAAAGCCGGATTTTCTCCGGCGTCCTGAATCCAAGCTCCGCGAGCCAATGCAGCCATTCCCGGTGCGTTTTGGGAACGCGACCCCCTTCGACCTGGCCGGTCCCGTAGAAAATCGCCTCCAGCGGGCGTTGGGCCACAATGCGCGGGTCCAGTTGCTTGAGCGATCCGGCGGCGGCATTGCGCGGATTGACAAACGGCTCCTCCCCGGCGGCCGCCCGCTGCTCGTTCAGTTTCTTGAAGCCCGCGCGCGGCAGATAGACTTCTCCGCGCGCTTCGAGCACGCGCGGCAACGCAAAGCCGCCTTCCTCCATCGCAAAAATCTTCAGCGGGATGGAACGGATGGTTCTCAGGTTGGCCGTGATGTCGTCACCGGTCGCGCCATCGCCGCGCGTCGAGCCGATGGCAAGCTGGCCGCTTTCGTAGCGCAGATTCACCGCCAGCCCGTCAATTTTTGGCTCCACGGTCCATTCCAGCTTCTCCTCAGGAACCAGGCGCCGCACCCGGGCGACAAAATCCCGCACCTCGTCCTGCGAATACGTATTGTCCAGGCTGAGCATCGGCGACGAATGGCGGACGGGTTGGAAAAACTTGACCGGCTCGCCGCCGACGCGCTGGGTGGGAGAATCGGGCGTGCGCAGAGCGGGGAACTGCTTTTCCAGATCGGCCAATTCCCGGTAAAGCCGGTCGTATTCCAGGTCGCTGATGACCGGCCGGGCCTGGACGTAATAAAGATAATCGTGCCGGCGAATCTCGGCGGCCAGTTCCGCGTGCCGCCCCTGCGCTTGGGCCAATGTCATGACGACTGTGCGGTCACGCGGCCGCCATTGCGCGCACATGGGCAATCTCGCCGCCCTGGGTGGAGCGAACTTGATCGGCCATCAAGGTGACAACCGCAATTGTCTCGCCGTCCAAGGAGGTGAATTCGACCTCATAGCCCGCCGCGCGCCGATGCACCAGCACCGCCGTGCCGATGTCGCCCGCGCTCAAACCGTACTCCGGCAAGTCGCACGTCAAAATCACATCATCCAGTTCGTTGATCATACCTGCTTTCGTTGCGGCAAGGGATAGGCTGTCGCCAGACGGGCCACTCGCTCGCCGGTCTCAATAAACCATACCGAGCGAATTTGGGCAACCACGCCGTCGCACAAAGTGAGCGGCCCTTCCACCACCAGACGGGTGCCCAGCACCGTCCTTTCCTGTTTAACCACCTCGGTCTCGCTGGCGTGTGTGCGCAAAGCCTGGGCCAGTTCCTGCCAGCGTTCTGGGGCATAGCCATGACCGGAGAAGAAGCGAGCCTTGCTTTTGCCGGAACGATGATTCGGATCAAGCAGATAAAACACAATTTTCGCTCGCGGCACTTCGGCTTCACTGACCAACGGTAACTTCATTTCGCGGCGTTTTCCTCCATTTTGCCCTCCTCTGCGGTCAGCCCGTTGAGCCTGTCAAGCTCCAGGTCGCTGATGACCGGCCGGGCCTGGACGTAATAAAGATAATCGTGCCGGCCAATCTCGGCGGCCAGTTCCGCGTGCCGCGCCTGCGCTTGGGCCGATGTCATGCCAACTATTTACGCCGTTGCGACTGCCGGAGGCAAATGGTAAATCGCGGAAACTGGCCCTCTGCCGCCTCCTAATAGCCGAAAATCTCCACGCGATTGTTGTTGGCGTCCGTCACAAAAACTCTTGTTCCGGCGGGGTCCACGGCCACCCGCGCCACAAAGTCGAACTGGCCGGGGCCGACGCCTTTGCTCCCCCACTGCGTGAGCAGTTCCCCTTCGCTCGAATACATTCTCACGCAATCCTCTCCGGCATCTACCACATACACATGGCCTCGCCCGTCCACCGCCACATCATGGTTGCCCTGGGACTGCCACGCCGCGAGGAATGCGCCCCCGGCGCTGAACTTCTCAATGCGCCCGTTGCCGCCATCCCCCACATAAACATTGCCGCGTTCATCCACGGCCACGCCCTGGGGCTTTTGCAGTTGGCCGGCGCCTCTGCCCAAAGTGCCAAACTCCTTCAGGAAGACGCCCTCGCTGGTGAATTTCTCCACGCGATTGTTCTCGTTATCCGCCACATAGACATTGCCCGCCTTGTCCACCGCCACGTTGTACGGCAGATTAAATTGCCCAGGTCCGGACCCCAGTTCACCCCACTGCCTTACAAAAGTCCCATCAACGGTGAACTCTTGCACGCGATGATTATGGCAGTCCGCCACATAAATATGATCCCTGCCATCCAGGGCCAGGCCCTGGGGATAACTCAAGGACCCCGCGTCATCCCCAGGCCCGCCCCACTGGGTCAGAGCAACGCCCTGCCCGGTAAATTTCCGGATGCGATTATTGCGCGTGTCGGACACATACACGTTGCCCGCCGAATCCACCGCCACCCCGCCGGGATAAACCACATCCCCAATCGAGAGCACGTAATTGGGCGGAGGATTCGGCAGCCCCAGCACATACTGCTGGCTCAGCCCCGTCAACGCCGTCAGCTCCGGGAATTCGCGCAGGATCCTCTGAAATTGCTCATTGGCCTCGTCGGTCTTTCCAAGCTGCCGGTAGAGCAATCCCAGCCGGAAGACGGCGGTGGCCGCTTGCTCCCGGTCTTTCTCGTAGGCCGCGATCGTGGCCTGATATTCCATCATGGCATTGGTCAAATCTCGATTAGTTTCCAAAGAGGTGACGGGGACTTTCGTAAAATCAATCCGCCCGACATTAGTGCCCAAAGCGGCTAGGTCTCTTACCTCAAAACGAATATCGGGGGGCGAAGGCTGGCCGTTCGCAGCCGTCTCCGGGACGACAATGAAGTAGCCGTTGGACAGGGTGTGGACGCTGTACGGCGGGTGAAGACTGTAACTTGTGATACCGCCGCGATTTGAGACGGTGACGGAAATATTGGCCGGGTAGCCCTCCTGCGATTGCGCCGACGCGTACATCGTATTGCCCTTCGGCAGGTTTGGGCTGGAGGGCTTGTCGGCCATCGCTCCCGCGAGGCTGCTCGCCAAATGCTTGCGATAATCTTCGTAAGTCTGCCCATTGGCCTGGAGCGATTTGATCAAATCTGTCCGGCTGCCGCCGAATCTTTCCTTGATGTCCTGTTTGATGGCCGCATCCACGGCCTGGTCCGTCACCGCCACCTCCGGCGCGGCGGCGGGCTTTTCCGTTTCCGCGTCCGTCAGCGTCACCAAACCCACCGCCAGCAAAAGCAGCCCGGCCAGAGCCGACCAGCGCGAGTGCCGCCGGAATTTCGCGATCATCCAAATGCGCCGCCGCATCTGGGCCTTCTCCTCCAGAATCCCCATCAAGCCGGGCGCCGCCGCCGGGCGCGCGCACAACTCCAGCAGCTTGAGGATCGTTTCTCCATAGGCGCCGCTTTCCCGTTCCCCGGCGCAGGACAGCGCCAGCTCATCGCACGCCAGTTCCCGATCCGCCGCCATCCGCCGGAACCCGAACCACAGCACCGGATTGAACCAGTGCAGGATTTTGCAAACCGTCACCAGCCACAACACCCCCATGTCGCGCCGTTTCACGTGCGCCAGTTCATGCAGAAAAATGTGCCGCAACTCCCCCGCGCTGAACTGCTGCGTCATTCCGGCCGGCAGCAGCAGCGTCTTGCGGAACAATCCATACAGCGCCGGGCTTTTCACCAGGCTGCTTTCCGACAACCGGATTTCCGCCTTCACCCCCATTTGCCCTTTGCAGCTTCCCAACAGTGCGAGCGTTGCCGGATCGGCCACCGGCCGGGGCGCGCCCAGGCGGCGCAGGAACAACATATTCTGCCCGAAGATTCGCCCCGTGAAAAACAACACCCCCGCCGCCCAAAGCGCCGCCCACACCCTCGGCGCCTTCTCCCGGTCAAACCAGCTCGCTCCGGCCGCGGGCGCCTTGGCCGCGGGCGCCGGCGCTGGTTTCATTTCGGAAATTTCCACAATCGCGGGCCTGGCCTCTGTCTCGGCGGCAGCGCCGCGCGGCGCGCGGAAGCCTGTTTCCGGCGCGGTTTGGGGGGCGGTTTGCGGAGCGGCTTGCGAAGCGACGGCTTTCGGAACCGCCCTGTCAACCATCTTTTCCATCCGCGCGTAATTGAAAAGGCTGATCGGGCTGGAGGGCGGGAACGGCAGCGCCAGCCGCGCCACCACCAAAAGCCAGAGCGCGTGCCGCCAGCGGGGACTCAATTGCTTCTGAAAGACCCATTGGAGTGCCAAAACGATCACCGTGAGAATGGCCGCCTGCCACGACGCGCGCGCGAGCCAGCCAAAAAATGAAGAGATAATTGCGCTCATTTTTCCTTTTCCGATAACAGACGTTTTAGTTCCTTGATTTCCTCATGGGAGAGCTTGGCTTCCCGGACCAGGTGCAGCAGCATCGGCGCCGGTTCCCCGGCGAAGACCCGACGCAGGAAAGACCGGCTTTCCTGGCGCACGCACGCTTCCATGCTCAGCCGCGGCTCATACAGATACCGTTTCCCGTCCGGCGACGCCCTCAGCGCGCCCTTCCGCACCAGCCGGTCGAGCAGCGTGCGGATCGTGCGCGAATGCCAGCCCGTGCGCGGCGAGAGCGCCTCCACGATCTCCCCCGCCGCGATGGGCGACCGCCCCCACACCAGGCTCATCACCTGCCATTCCGACTCCGAAATCCGGACCGTTTTCCTCGAATTGCTACTCATGTAGCAGCAGATTGCTACAACCGTAGCACTTTGTCAAGGGATTATTTTCGCGCGGCGGAGATTCCGCCCGGGCCGCGTCCGCGGGAGCGCCTATTTCGCCAGCACGCCGTCCACTTCCCGCCCGATGTCCATGCTCGCCGGGTGTCCGGCCCGGATGATTTGTCCCTGCCCGTCAATGATGTAAGTGGTCGGCACGCCATTGACCCGGAACGCGGCCGCGGGTTTGCATTGCCAGCCGCCCGCCTCGCCCCAGACGTTCAAGGTGTTGGTCCAGCCCCGCTTGTCCACGTGCTCGCGCACGATTGTTATCGTGTCGTCTATGCTCAACGGCACGATGGCCACCTTGTCCTGCCAGCCGGGGTGGCTTTGCCGCAGCGTCTGCAATTGGGCCATCGGTTCCTGACAGGGACCGCACCAGGTCGCCCAAAAATCCAGCACCACGACCTTGCCCCGCAGGTCGGAAAGTTTCATTTTCCTTTCGCCGGCCAGGGTGGTGAATTCGATTTCGGGAACCGTCGTCCGGGGCGGCAGCGTGCCGTGCTTGGCCACGTAGTTTTCAAATTCCATCTTCGCCGCAGCTTTCCCGTCCAGCAGGCCCGCGGGCAATTGCTGCCAATGCACATTTTCCATCACTTTCCAGTCATCCGCGAACCGCATGATCTCACTGGCGGCAAGTATATAATCTCCGGACAACGGCGTTCCGTTCTTGGATTTGCCCCCGCTTTTCACCGCCAGCTTCAAGGTGAACTGCTCGCCGATCATCCCAACCACCAATCCGGAAGGACCGGCGTGTTGGAGCTGCTCCACATTCGCCGCCATGATCTGGATATCCGCGTTCTTCAAGTCAATCCCCGCCTCTTCCATTAGCTGCGCGGCCGCGCCGGCGGGTCCCATCTGTTCCTGCGTGAGCTGGTTGAATTCCTCATCTACTTCCTTTCGCGATGGCCCCGTTCGCCCGCTCTTCTCAAATCCGTCCCACAACAGGTCGCCGGTGACGAATGCTTCGTCTTTGAAAATGCCCGCGTCCCGTTCGCGGACGAAATGAACCAGCGCCTCGCCCAGTTTCAGCAGCGCGGGGTCGTCCTGGCCGGTGATGCCCTGCATGGACGCCGCCTTGTCCAAGAGCGCCATCTCCCGGACGGTTTTCTCATCGGCGATGTCCTTGGGGAAAGAGACCCATTGGACCCCTTCAAGAGAGCGCCAGCCGGCGGGAAATTTCACCAGCCGGAGCGCGGCGAGCTTGAAATCGCCTTTGGCCGGATTGTTTGTTCCCAAATCAAAGCTCAGGGTGATTTCCACTCTTTCCGCCGAGGGCAGCGTTTGGTTTTCGGCCATGATGCCGGGATAGCGGGTCTGTCCCAAATACCTGGGCGGGAGGACATGCGCGCGGAGGGTGCCCTTGGAAAAGTCCAGGTGCAGTGAGTCGGCCTTGGCCAGGAGTTGTTTTGCGCCCTGCTCCAAGCTCTGGCGCTCCCGCCCGGCGCGTTGGCGGAAGCCGGCCAGCGGGTCGGGCGTCTGTCGGGCGGCATTGGTGGCTAGGACCGACTGCCAGTCTTCGATGGCGGGCGACATCTCCGCCGCGAAACGCGCCGTGTCCCGGCTTTGGAGCAACCGGACCACGGCGTTGCCCACCGTTGAAAAGTCCTCGTTCGTCCCGGCGTCGGGCGCCGCCGCCGGCGCCGGCGCGACGAGGATGCTCAGGCACAGGGCCGCCAGAAAATGCGCCGCCCGGTTTGGAATGAAATGGAATGCCGGAAGATTTTTCATCGTTGCGCCAATGCTCCGTGCAGTAGGAAAGGAAGGCAAGGGAAATCAAGCCTGTCGGCATCTCCAACGCGCCGTGTGAACGCGTAGCGTCGTGGAGTGCGGCACGCCAGTGCCGCTTTGGCCGTCAAACCGGCGACTCAAACCCGGGAGCGAGTGGGAAAGCGCCGCTGCCGCGCCCGCACTCCAAGACCTCTCGGCATCTCCAACGCGCCGTGTGAACGCGCAGCGTCGTGGAGCGCGGAACGCCAGTGCCGCTTTGGCCGTCAAACCGGCGACTCAAACCCGGGAGCGAGTGGGAAAGCGCCGCTGCCGCGCCCGCACTCCAAGACCTCTCGGCATTTCCGACGCGCTGTGTCAACGCGCAGCGTCGTGGAGTGCGGCACGCCAGTGCCGCTTTGGCCGTCAAACCGGCGCTTTCGACTAATTTGCAGAATCTTGTCTCACGCCCAGTGATGACGCCCTCCAAACTTTTTCCCCAACTTGTTCCCCCAACCTCTTTCCCGACCTTTTATGCCAACCTTTTTTCCAAAACTTCTTCTCCAAAACTTTTTTCTCGACAAATCCAATGCCATTCTTAAAATAAACATACCCGCATCCCACAATCCCGATGCGGGTATGTTCTTTTGCGGACCACTCAATTGAAAGACCCTGCGGATGAGATTGTCCTAACTCTTCTTGACAGCTGCCGCTTCTTGCGCGGCCATGATTTCCGGCAGCAGGCGGGCGTTCCGGGGCACCAGGGCAATGTCCGACTGGCCTTCGATGATTTTTTCCGTCTCCAGTATCTCGAACATCGCTTTGGCAATCTCAGGGTCCTGCGAGATCTTTTCCAGCGCGGCGCCCACAATCTGCGGCCGCATGGCGGCCGCTTTGGCGAATTCAATCGCCGCCTGCCGTTCGGCGGTGCTGGTGATGATGCTCACCTGGTTGGCTCCGTCCTGTTTGATCGCCGAGGTCACCTGGCGCAGCCGGTTGACCACTTTTTCCTCGATCCCTTTGATCATCGCCGCGTCCCGAAAGTGGACCTTGCGAATGTAGATTGAACCAAGCTGGTACCCCCATTCCTGCGACTTGGCCGAAACCTCCGTGCGCACCGTCAGGCTCATGGCGTGCCGGTTTTCCAGCATGTCCGCCAGCTTCATGTTGCTCAGGCAGCGCACCGTCGAGTTGCCCACGTTGGCGGCCAGCGAGCCGCGCGGGTCGGCGTTCTTGAACAGGTAGCTCACCGGATCGCAGATTTGCATTTCATACCAGATCCCGATCCCCATCGGGGCGCCTTCTTCAGAGTTTACCGGCGTGCTCCGGATGTATTCCTGGTCCAGCCTCAAATCTATTTCATGGCACCGCCCCAGCCAGTTGGCAATCGGCGCCCGCAGACCCATTTTGGCCCACAGAAAATGCAGCCCCGGCTCGTCCAGCACCGCGATCACTTTGCCGAACAGCATATACACCTTGCACCGGCGCTCGCCCACTATCGTGTAAAATCCCAGCAGACGGGCCAGGCCCAAAACCACCGGCTCCACGATGAACATCGCGAAAAACGTCGCGGCCGCCGCGATGAGAAAGCTCTTAATCATGCGGCGCCTCCAGGATGACCCGCCGCGCCTGGCTGAATAACTTCAGCCGCACGTTGCGAATATACGCCCCCAACGCCCCAGGCCCGCTCTTCTTCAATTCCCGCAATTGCGCCGCCACCGCGATCAGCGGTTCCACCTCCGCCTGCGCCTTCAGCGTCTCTATTTCCACCGCCCGGTGCGATTGCACCAGCTTCTGGTCCGCCCCGGCCTGCGCCAGACTGATGTCCGACGATACCTGGTTGTAGGCCGTGTTGATCGCCGCCAGCGCCGATTCCACCTCCGCCGGCGGATCAATCCCGGTGATCAGCGACGCGTCCAACGCAATCCCATACCGCGCCCCGGACGACGCGCATTCCTGGTCCATGTGCTCGTTGATGTCCCGCAGGTTTTTGCGCAGATCATTGATGGAAATCCCGATCACCGGCGGCGCGCCGGGTTGCGCCGTCGCGGCGGCCTCGGGCGCTTCAAAGTTGGCGATCCGCTCGCGCAACACCGAAATAAAGTAGCCCATCACATGCACGATCGGGCGCTTGACCCCGAACAAAAAGGCGTAAAGGTTCTTTTCCGAAACCCGGTAACGGATCTGGCCCTTGAGTCCCGTGTTGAGCTGGTCCTTGGTGACCGCTTCCAGGATGGTGCCCTGCGCGTTGGCGCCCGGATCCTCGGGATCGTAGGCCATATTCACGATCTGCGTGGCGATCGGCGCTTTCCAGACCTTTTCCCACGGCCATTTGAAGTACGGGCCGCCCGGCTGGATCACCCGCACTTGCGGGTAGCTATATCGCTCCCGTTCCTCCGGACGGAGACTTTCGGAAATCGGGTCCTCCGACGTGGTCGCCGTTCCCACCCGATCGGCGCGCCCAAAAATCGTTTTCACCGCCCGCTCGTTCTGGTTGACGGTATAAATTCCCCCGGCCAGGTAACGCACCAGAAACCACGCCACGAATCCAAACAGGACGCCAATAAGAATGGCCATAAGATTCTTCCGGCCCCTTTACTAAACCTTCGCCCCCCCCTTGCCAAGCCCAATCGCCGCGCGCCGGAGCGTTCGCCGCATCCAATTATTGCAAAAGTGCCGTTTTGTATCTGTCCACCAGCAGGAGAATGACCGCCAACAGGCACTCATAAACCAGGAAAACGACCCCGGAAAAATGCAGCCTCGGAAACCCGAAAAAACCGGCGAACCACAGCCCAATGAAAATCAGTGGAATCTTCGGGCCGTCCATAAACCAGAGTTTGATGGCGGCAAGCCAAAAGGCACCCAATGCGATCATTCCAATTGGCATAAATTGTTGTCCTCGCCCGCGGTCTGCCACACCAGGCCGGGGGTGTCAAGATCGCCCGGCGCAGAATAAATCCCTTGACAATCTCTACATCTGTAGATATAACTCTACAAACTTAAACATAAATCCGCCATGCCCAGGCCCGAAATTGAACTCACCGAAGCCGAATGGCGCATCATCAAGGCCGTCTGGGACAACGAGCCGTGCGCCGCCCCCGCCATCCAGGAAAAACTCTTCCCGCAAACCAGATGGACCTATTCCACCGTCCGCACCCTCATGGACCGCATGGTGGCCAAGGGCCTGCTCACGACGGAAAAAATCCGCAATCTCTCCCTCTTCCGCTCCGCCGTCACCCCGGCCCAGGCGCGCCGCGGCGAAGTGGCCCACGCCCTCAAGCACGCCTTCGACGGCGCGATGGCCCCGATGTTCCAATGCCTCCTGGACACCCACAAGCTGGGCCCCGACGAACTGTCCGAATTGGAGGCGCTGATCAAGGCCAGAAAACGCCACGCCAAAAAATAACCCGCCGCCGCCGCGCCACAACCAGAGGAACCGAACATGAACTCCCTCATTGAATTCCTGAACCTCCGCGGCCCCCAATTCCTTCACTTCGCCTGGCCGATGCTCTGGCAATCAAGCCTTCTGATCGCCCTCCTTTTCGCCCTCGATTTCGCCTTGCGCAATCGGGTCCGCGCCACGGTGCGTTACGTGCTCTGGATGCTGGTTTTGGTCAAGCTCGTGCTTCCGGTTTCCCTTTCCCTGCCGACCAGCGTAGGCTATTGGCTCCCCGCTCCAAATTCGCTGGCAATGGCCCAGACCCTGGCCCCGCCCGTCCTCACGGACGCGCAGCATCCGCCCCCGCCAGACATTTCGACCCCCTCGCCCCAGCCCGCTCCGGCTCTCCCCAAGCCGATTCCGCTCCCAGCCTTGACCTGGCCGGGTATTCTCGCCGCCTCCTGGTTCTGTGGCGTCGCCGTTTTGACCATCCTGTTTCTGCTCCGGGCCAGACAGGCCCATCGCATCGCCGCCCGCGCCGTCGCGATGGACCAATTCTCCGGCTTGCTTTCCGCTTGCGCCCGGAAAATGGACGTGCGGTCTGCCGTATCTCTGAGATCGAGCGCGGCCCTGGACACCCCCGCCGTCTGCGGGTTGTTTCGTCCGGTCGTCCTGCTTCCAAGGTCGCTGGCTGGGAAGTTGGACCAACCGCAACTGCGCGCTGTCTTGCTGCACGAATTGGCGCATGTCCGCCGGGGCGATTTATGGGCGGGCCACTTGCAAACCGCGCTCCAAATCTTCTATTTCTACAACCCGTTCCTCTGGCTGGCCAACGCCGCTATCCGCCGCGCCCGCGAGGAAGCCGTGGACGAAATGGTGCTGGTGGCGCTGGCGGAGGACCCGTCGCTTTATCCGGAAACATTGCTCCATGTGGCCAGGCTCTCCTTGCAGGCCCCGCGTCTGGCCTTCGGCTTCGCGGGCATCCTGGAAGGCAAAACCACCCTCGCCGCGCGCCTCCGCCTGATGCTCCAGCGCCCCTGGCCCACAACCGCCAAGCTGGGCGTCCCCGCCGCGCTGGCGTTGCTGGTTCTCGGCCTGGTCCTGCTGCCGATGGGTTCCGCCAGAAAAATGCCTTCTTACCAGGGCAAGACCGCCGGGCAATGGTTCAGTCAGATGGATCTTCATCAGAATATAGATGACAGGGCAAATGCCGGGGCCACTCATGCCTTCAAGCAAATGGGGGAGAAGGCTGTGCCGTTTCTGCGCAAAGTTCTTGCCCAGACCAACCGGCCAACCGCCGCCACTGAACGGATAAGGATTAGCAACGTCAGGCAAAATGCGGCTTTCCTTCTGGAAGCCATGGGGCCGGTCGCCGCCCCAGCCATCCCCGAGCTGGTCCGCGCTCTCTCAGGAACAGACACGGAGGTGGCAACGCGGGCCGCCGCAACTTTGGGCGCGATTGGACCGCCGGCGCGCGGGGCGGTCCCGGCATTGTTCAACGCCCTGCGGTCCGGCAATAACTTCGCAGGCTCGGCGTTGGCGGAGATTGATCCCGAAAACCCTGACCTCGTGCCGGCTCTCATCGAAATTGTGCAAAACCCGCCGCCCAGCCACAACAGCCAGCCAGCGGTCGAGGCGGCGGTCGCGTTGAAAAGCTTGGGTCCCAAGGCCGTCGCGGCAGTGCCTGCGTTGCGCAATATGCTCTCCCAAACAAACGGCCCCACCCTTCCAGCCGATCCCCGCCTTTTTGCGGCGCGGGCGCTCCAGAAAATAGCTCCGGACCAGCCAGACCTTGCGGCGGAAATCAACGCGGTCTTGCATCCGCCACCCGGCCCGTTGCCCGACATCAACCAACTCCTCGCCGACGCGGAGGCCACGGGCACTGCCCGCGGCCCCGAAAGCCTTGGCATGGCGCTCCAGCAACTGGGCCAGGCGGTTGCAACCCTGCGGTTCCGCGGTTCGCCTGTCCCAGACACCTTGATCCAGGAGAGGATTCTCCCGTTATTTGAGCGGGCGCTGGAGAGTTCCGACAACCGGGAATTGAGTTCCGTCTTTGGTGGACTCAGCGGCTTGGGCCGCGCTGGCGCCCCTCTTTTGCCAAAAGTTATCGCCTTTTTGGATACAAATGATTCCAGCGCCCGCCTCAACGCATGCGTGGCCCTGTCAAACATCGCCCCGGGAGACATCACAACTCTGCCGACTTTGATCCGCCTGCTGGATGATGTCGCCGACCCGATCAAGCAGAACGCTTGTGCCGAATTGTCTTACTTCGGTCCCGAAGCCATGGCCGCGATCCCCGCCCTCCACCGATGCTTGAAGGAAAATGCCCTTTACGTCCAGTTCAACGCGACTCTGGCATTATGGCGCATCGCCAAAGAGCCCCCCTCCATCCCTTTCTTGCAAACCGCCGTCAGCAATGATGAAAGCGGAGACTATGTCCCGCTCCGCGCCTTGGAAATGCTCGGCGGCTTGAGCGCGCAGACCGGCCAATCAAAGTCCCTCATCCGCCAAATCGCCCAATCCTCCAGCGCCGAAGTGCGAACCAACGCCCTGGCCTTGCTGGCAAAGATTGGCGATGAAAAGACCTCCCCTTGAACTTCCCCCGCGCCTTCCGCGAGCCGCCGGTAAGTCAACAATAAAAATCCGCCGCCGCCCATTTCATCGCCGCTTTCCAAAAAGGCGAAAACTCCGATTTCTCCAATTTCTCCGATTTCGCGCTTTTTTGTTTTCCCGTCCCATCGGTCATTTCCGCCAAAAGACCCCAACTGCCTGCCGGAGCGATTGCTGGATATTGGCGGCCTGGCCAACGCCGGAGGGGCCCTCCTTTTTTAACCCGGCTGCCTTCCCTGTTTCCGCTTTCCGCTTTCTGCGTTCTCCTTTAACCTGCCTCCTTATGGATGTTGGACGCTCTGCTTTTGGCTCCTGGAACGGCGGACGGTTTATGAACTTTGGCGAACCCCTGCCGGAGGAACGCTGGATTCTGCTCGTCCGCCGCGCCTACGATCAGGGCATCCGCACCTTTCTCACCGCCGATGTTTTTGGCGCCGGCGCAGCCGATGATCTGCTTGGACGCGCCCTGGCCGGCCTGCCCCGCTCCAGCTATTGCCTGGTCGGCGCGGTCGGTCACGATTTCTACAAGGGACAACGCCAGGGAGCCAAAGGGTATCCCCGCTTCACCGACCCCGCCTTGCGTCCACCCTCCGATTACCGCGGCTACCTGCGCATGGCCGTGGAGAAATCGCTGCAGCGTTGCCGCGCCCAGAAATTCGATTTGCTCCTCCTCCACAATCCCGATTCCATCGGCTTTGGCAGCGACCGCGTCTGGTCGGCCCTGGACAAAATCAAGGAGGAAAAACTCACCGACCGACTCGGCATCGCGCCGGGGCCGGCCAACGGGTTCACTCTGGACCTGATCCTCTCTTTCGAACGCTTCGGGCCGCTCCTGGATTGGGCCATGATCATCCTCAACCCGCTGGAACCGTGGCCGGGGCGCCTGGTCCTGCCGGCGGCGGCCGCGCACCAGGTCCAGTTGCTCACCCGCGTCGTGGATTACGGCGGCTTGTTCCATGATGATGTCCGCGCGGGCCACAAATTTCCGGCCCAGGATCATCGCTCCTTTCGCCCCGCCGGCTGGGTGGAGGCCGGCCGGGAAAAAATGGACCTGCTGCGTCCCCTCGCCGAAAAACACCGTCTCACCATGCTCCAACTGGCTTGCCTCTGGAACCTCTCCCATCGCGGTGTAAAAAATGTGACCCCCACTTTGATCCAGGAATCCGGGTCCGCCTCTCGGCCCATTGAGAGCAAGGCCGATGAACTGGCGGCGCTGCCTGAACTCAAGTTCTCGGAGGAGGAGGTTGCATTCATCGCGCGCGTCGGCGACAACCAGGGTTGCATGACGTTGAAAGGAAGCAATCGCAGCCACACCACCGCAGCGGAGGCGGATCGCTGGAGCCTCACTCCCGACTTGGAGGCCGTCGGCAGGAAGTGGGCCATCAATCCCGACCAGGACCTCGCCTCCACCCACCCATCCTCTTCCCAGTGAATTCGCGCAAGACCATTTACTTCGATTACAACGCTACCACGCCCCTCGACCCGCGGGTGCGCGAATTGATGCTGCCCTTTTTAGGCGATGTCTATGGCAACCCTTCGAGCATCCATCATGTCGGCAGACAGGCCCGATCCCTCCTGGACGACGCCCACGACCGGGTGGCCCATATCTGGAAAAGCAAACCAAGCGAAGTCGTTTTCACCAGTGGCGGAACCGAGAGCAACAATCTGGCGATCTTCGGCGCGGCGCGGCGGCTGCGCGACAAAGGCCGCCATTTAATCACCTCCAGGATTGAACACCATGCCGTGCTCAATTGCTTTGAATACTTGGAGAAAAAGGAGGGTTTCGCGGTTTCTTACCTGCCCGTCAACACGGAAGGCCTGGTCTCTCCGGATGATTTGGCCGCCGCGATTCGACCCGAAACAATTCTGGTTTCCATCATGGCCGCCAACAATGAAATTGGCTCGATTCAACCGGTGCAGGAGCTTGGAAAAATCTGCCGCTCTCGCGGCGTTGTTTTTCATACCGACGCCGTGCAATGGTTTGGCAAGGAACCATTTGAATCCATTCATCAATTCAACGCCGACTTGGTTTCCATCTGCTCCCACAAGTTTCACGGGCCAAAAGGAGCGGGAGCCTTATTTGTGCGCTCTCCTTTGCAGCCTGACCCAATTCAATTTGGCGGCGGCCATGAAAATGAACGGCGGGCTGGCACTGAGAATCTGGCGGCGATCATCGGCTTCACTGAAGCGCTGGTCCGCTTTATTAACCCGCCGGTTTTTTGCCCCCAATTCTTAAACCCTCTCACCACCCACCTTATTGATTTTTTGGGTGCCTTGGAAGGCGTTCAATGCCGCGGTTCATCCTCAAATCGGCTTTCCAACACCGTGGCGTTCACTGTTTCTGGTTGCGACAGCATTAGTTTGCTGGCTGGACTGGACCTCCTCGGAATATGCGCCTCCGGCGGCGCGGCCTGTTCCGCCGGCTCCTTGAATCCTTCCCATGTCTTGCTCGCCTTGGGAGTCGAGGACTCCCTCGCCAATTCCCTCATTCGCTTTTCCCTTGGGCGACCTTCAACCATTCAAGAAGTTCAACTGGTTGAAAACGCCTTAAAAGATGTCATTAAGCAGGCCCGTTGCCTGTGAATGACTTGTGCGTTTTTTGGACAACTCCTCTTTTTCCCATCTTCCAATCTTTATCGGCCCTTCCTGCGTCCTTTTTTTCCTTCACAAGTGGCTGTCCTTCCTTGACATTCCAGTTTGTTTCCACTATTCACACCCCTTAATAATAGTCTTTTATTGTATTTAAGAATATCATATTAAACCTCCCATGAACTTGAGCATCGCCAAAGACCAGCTTATCCACGGGCTGCAATCGGTCCAAAATGTCGTCAGCACACGAACCACTCTCCCTATTCTTTCCAATGTCCTGATGCGCGCGGAAGAAAACAAGCTGGAGTTTACCGCCACGGATTTGGACGTGACCATCAGTTGCACGGTGGTCGCAAACGTCAAGAAAAAAGGCGCCACCACTATTCCTGTCAAACGTTTTTTTGGGGTTGTCAGGGAATTAGCCAGCCCGGAGATTGAGTTGGAGGTGGATGAAAAGCATGCCTGCAGCGTTCGAGCAGGGGCCTCGTTTTACAAGATCAATGGATTGAGTGCCGATGAATTTCCCCCAATGCCAAAGTTTAAAGAGGACAAGAGAATCGTCCTGCCGCAGGAGAAGATGAAAAGCATGCTGCGTAAGACCTCTTTTGCCATCTCCAACGATGAATCGCGCTATGTGCTCAATGGAATTTATATTATGCTCAAAGAGCACAAAATGACCATGGTGGCCACCGATGGACGCAGACTGGCTTTGGTGGACGAAGAAGTGGACATCCCCGAAAACAGCCAGGGAGAATTTATCATCCCAACCAAGGCAGTCAATGAAATGACCCGCTTGCTCGGGGAAAAGGACGATGTTGAAATGAAATTCAGCGAAAACCAGGTCTCTTTAACCTTAAAGGATGAAAAGGGAAATTCGGCCATTGTCATTTCAAAACTGGTGGAAGGGAATTATCCCAACTATAAGCAGGTAATTCCCAGCGAGACCAAGGAACGGGTGGCGCTGCCGCGGGAGGAATTCTTGGCGGCATTGCGCCGGGCGCAAATCATGACCAGCGACAAGGCAAACTCGGTGAAATTAAGCATCGGGCGGAACAACTTAACCATCACCGCCAATTCCCCGGAGGTAGGGGAGGCGCGGGAAAGCCTGGCTATTAACTACAAAGGCAAGGATCTTCAAATTGCTTTCAACCCGGCCTATTTGATTGATCCTCTCAGCGTATTGGCTGAGGATGAAGTTTTTCTGGAATTGATTGATGAATTAAGTCCTGGCGTTCTGAAAATCAACGGGCCGTTCCTATATGTGGTCATGCCCATGCGCCTGAGCTAGATTCACGCTCTCCAATTTGCCCCTGCGGTTCCTTCCGGTGAATTGGCCGTGAACAAGATTTAATAACTTCTTTTTGCGTCCGCTCGACAGGAAGGCAGAATCGTTCCCATGAGCCATTATCAAAGCGCCTTGGATGCGGCTGAAGCGCATCTCCAAGCCCTCAAATTAAACGGGGTTCGGTTCCTTGACGTGAAAGCTGAAACACTTTCTGCTCTGCAACAACCTGTGTCGCTTCCGGCGGATGCGGCGGATGCGGCGCTGGCGGAGTTGCGGGGGCGGGCGCTGCTTTGTTTGAAATGTCCGCATTTGGCCAAGGCCAGGCGGAATGTGGTGTTCGGCGTGGGCGACCTTCATGCGCGCTTGATGTTTGTGGGCGAGGCGCCGGGGGCGGACGAAGACGCCCAGGGGGAGCCGTTCGTCGGCGCGGCGGGGCAATTGTTGACTCGTATCATCAAGGCCATGGGCTTCACCCGGGAGACGGTTTACATCGCCAACATCCTCAAATGCCGCCCGGACACTCCGGGGCAGACTTCCGGGAATCGCAAACCAACGCCGGAAGAGATGCGCACCTGCCTGCCATATTTGCTGGAGCAAATTGATTTGATCCGGCCAGCCGTCCTTGTGGCTCTGGGAGCCACGGCCGTCGAGGGATTGCTCGGCAAAGGCAACCCGATTGGCAAATTGCGCGGTAACTTTCTCCTCTTCCGCGACATCCCGCTCATGCCGACCTTTCATCCGGCCTATTTGCTGCGCAACCAGGCGATCGGCGAGAAACGCAAAGTTTGGGAGGATATGCTCCTCGTTCTCGCCAAACTCGGCGCGCCCATCAGCGAAAAACAGCGCGGCTTCTTCCTCAAAGGAGCGTGATGGGTTGTGTCAACTGTTAGTAATATCCCTTTCGCCCGTGCGGCGGACCTGTTAGAAAGCGGCTTCTTATGGCGGCAAAATTAAACATTGGATTCCTGGGCGCGGGCAAAATGGCCGCCGCCCTGGCCAGGGGCTTCATCTCGGCCGGATTGGCCATGCCTGGCGAAATCCTGGCCGGGGACCCGGCGGCCGCGGCGCGCACCGCCTTCGCCCGGGAAACGGGCGCCAGGACAACGTCTTCAAATGTCGAGGTGGCCAAGTTTGCCAGCCTGCTCATCCTCGCCGTCAAGCCGGCCTGCGTGAACGATTTGCTGGCGGAACTTCGCGGCGCGATCGCGGCGCGGCATCTGATCATATCCATCGCGGCCGGGGTGACCATTGCCCAGTTGGAACGCGGCTTGGGCGCGGGCCTGCGGGTCATCCGCGTCATGCCCAACACCGCCGCCCTGATCGGCGCTTCGGCCTCAGCCTACTCCAGGGGCAAAATGGCCACCCCGGCGGACGGAGCGCTGACGGAACGCCTTTTTGGTTCTGTGGGGATGATCATTGAGTTGAAGGAGACCTTGCTCGACGCGGTCACAGGATTGAGCGGCAGCGGGCCGGCTTATGTTTGTGTGATCATCGAGGCGCTGAGCGACGGCGGCGTGGCGGCGGGCTTGCCGCGCGAGGTGGCCGCCAAACTGGCGACGCAAACGGTCATGGGCGCCGCGCGGATGGTCTTGGAAACGGGCCTGCATCCCGGCGCGCTCAAAGACATGGTCACCAGCCCTGGCGGCACGACCATCGAAGGACTTCATGAATTGGAAAAAGGAAAAATCCGCGCCGTTTTAATGAGCGCCGTCCGTGCCGCCACCGAGAAGTCGAAGAAACTTGGGCAGGGGTAGTGCGCCAACAGGTTTGGCGCCGGCTCTGCCGGCGGACTAGAGCGTTTCAACAAAAACTGTAGCTGCATGAGACAAACCAGCCCAAGGCGTCTTGGGGC
>Ga0187888_1000849_pt1 | contig 31762 bp, 17 predicted proteins | sample June2016WEW_7_40_FD_132987 | JGI IMG/M metagenome (GOLD analysis project Ga0187888, IMG submission 132987) | Peatland microbial communities from SPRUCE experiment site at the Marcell Experimental Forest, Minnesota, USA - June2016WEW_7_40 | ecosystem: Environmental > Terrestrial > Soil > Wetlands...
CGCTCACCCTCATCTGTTTGTCATTCTGACCCTGAGCGCAGCGAACGGGGAAGAATCCCCGTATTTGATTTGTTTTGCTTAAGGGCACGGGTTCACCCGTGCCACAATCCGCTCGCCCTTTGTTTGTCATTCCGCAGCGTAGCGGAGGAATCTGCTTTATTACTGATCGCCCCACAATCCAAGGGGGCACGAATCGGAAGGGCACGCGTTCACGCGTGCCACAAACCGCTCACCCTCATCTGTTTGTCATTCTGACCCTGAGCGCAGCGAACGGGGAAGAATCCCCGTATTTGATTTGTTTTGCTTAAGGGCACGGGTTCACCCGTGCCGCAAGACGCCGATGTATACGGAAGGGCACGCGTTCACCCGTGCCGCAAAGGCAACTTAAATTAAGATAGGGCGGGACTTCAGTCCCGCCGCAAAAGCCGCAAAATCAACGGGGCTTTAGCCCCCGAGGGAGTATCAGCCGGGTGCCCCACTTCTCGCTTCTGAGACGTGGTGTCAGAGGGTCTACAATACCCCCATGCCGCCGCACCTCCGGCGTCAAGCTCCTCAACTCCGACACCGACGACAAACTCGCCGCCGCCGCCGCCATCCCCCGAAAACCCCAAACCCCAACCCGAAAACGGTACGCTATTGCAGTAGGTAATTACTCTTGCGGATCGAATAGGCTCGGAGGCACCAACAATTCCTTATTCTGCAAGTCCTCAAGTTTCACTTTCTTGTTCTTGCACACAGTCTTCTTGGCGGAGGGTGCCTTCGCTGAGGACTTTTTTTTCGCTCGTTTCGGAGACCCTGGGACCCTCCCGGTGAGAGAGGGTTCTCTTGCTAACTTCTTTCTGAGAGTGTCAATCACCCCGTTATTCTCGAAATAGTGAGTAGGCAATCCAAGCACATCACCCAAAAACCGTCTATCAAGTTCGTGCCGCACCGCATCTTGATCAATTTCGTCCGCGGACATAAGAACTTTCTTGCCCAACTCGTCAAAGAGTTCGACAGCAGCCTTGATCTTTCCATCGTCTAGTTTTCGCACGTCAAGCACTGGCAAGTCGTCGAGCGCCGTTGAAACGATGTTTCCCCTTCCGGACTGCTGCTTGTTAGCGTGATACCAATGCAAGAGCAGCCCCAATGTTGTGTTTGCCCATGCGACAAGAGTTTTCTCGCGATCTTCGTCTGACAATTTTATGGATATCCAAGCTCGCCCACCAAGCGTTGGACGAGGCGTGAATTGCATGGCTGTTGATTGACTAGTAAAGCGGAAATTCTGGTTGAAGTGGCAATGAGACCTGGTTTCCCAGACGCGCTGAACCTTTTCAGGAGTAGCATCCAAGCGGATTAGCCCTTCAGAATCACCCGGAAAAACCATAGTCCTTTCTCTTTCAGCGTCATGGCTCCACAAGATTGGATAAGTAGCGGCTTCCTGATCATCCGCATCAACATGCTCGAATGGACCCCTGGAAGCACCTGATTGTACCAAGCCATCGATGTCAGAATGATATGGACCAGTCTCTCCAATCTGTCTAACAACTGTCAGCGGAATATCGACAGATGCAGCTTGCTGCTGGCCTGGCAACCATACCCTACCCAATGTACCGAGCTGGTAGGCCGTTTGTGCAAGCGCAAAATCTAGGATTCGGGTGGGGTTCCACCCCCCTGCCACGGGCAAAGGACTGGAAATCACTTCACCCACTACATCGTCACCAAACGTCAGTCGCGTCCCGCCAACTGGGCCATCCTCTAGATTCCTAATAGTCCCGCTAGTCAATGAACTATTGATCTGAGAGGCTATCGTGTAACCCGATAACTTCGAAGCAGGACGGACCCGAAGAACCACGAAGGTCGCACGTGTGCTGGAATCAGCTACAGCCTCACCTGGGTCTGCACCGCCCTCCTTGAGCTTCCGGGCAACGACGAGACACTCCCCCATACCAGTGTCGGCTGAGAATGCCATGTCCTCATCTTTGGCCCCAGCAATCGAGAGCAGCTTTATGCCGCTGTATTTTTTCGCGAGAATTCTTCTAGTAGCCTCCCATGCCTCACCCGAAAGAAGACTCAGCGGCATCACCAAAGCGAGGGTTCCGCCAACTTTTACTTTCCGATCAGCCAAAACGAAAAAGTAGGAAGCCAAACCCGCATTCCCATGGGCACTCGTGCCGTGAGCTAACTTGTCGAGGGCTTTTCCCATCAGCCGCTGATTCTCGTCGCTGGAATTGAACGCAGCGAACATCGGGTTAGGAACACCCTTCTTGTCTGCCTCATGGCCAGTCGCTCGGACGAACGGAGGATTCATAACCACCAAGTCAAATGTCTGGTGCGGGAGGGTAGCCCATGGGTCTTCATCTGACTGCCCTTCGCCGCCAGCAGCTTTAGCTGTGATCGCCCAGACTTCCATTTTCCCTTGTGGATTCAAAAGGTCAAGCGACCCCGTAGCAACCTTACCGTCACCGAGCACTCCATAGGCAACCGTCAGAATCGAACTTCTGGAATATTTTGCTGACGGGTGTGTGCCGGCAAGCATGGACGCAGTAAGATGGGCCGCAGCAGGCAAAACATCACATCCCACCAGTGCGCGGGCCATCATCTGCGGATGAATCGCTTCGGAATCACCACCGAATATTTCGTGTAACTGGCCTATTCTCTGATACGCCGTCGAAAGCAGCGTTCCCGTTCCACATGAAAAATCGGCCACGCGCAAGGCGGTCACATTGGCAGCTTGGCCCCAAGAGCTGTCCTCCAATAACGAGCTATCAGTTATTGCGAGCCCGAGGAGAAGAGCAGCACTCGCAGGAGTGGTGTAATAGGCCGCTAGATATTTCCGATCAGCGATTAGTTGCTGAAACACCGCGCCTGTCAGATCATGAGAACGCATCAGGCGGTTCTGTAGCAATTCCTCGGCTGTTTTAACCAATCGAGATAGAAGCGTCGCACTCGTCGCTGGCGGGATCACCTCCAGTATCCGTCTGGAAATATCAAAAATAGGCCAGTAGTTAACATCGAGTATCTTCTTCCACTCGGCCAGGACCTTTGACTTTGGATAGTTATTATTAGCGACGGCAATCTCTCCGAGTGATCTGACATGGGCGAGATCACCAGGACCATTCGCTAGCGTCTCATGGAAGACGAGCGCGTTGGTAAGCATCGTCGCGGCCATCCTCCATGTTTGCTCGTCCGGGTGTTGCTTCAATTCAGCGGCGATCTTTTCCAGGGCACCGGGGTTTGTAGCGTTGAGTTCCTGAAGAATAGCGGCTGCGTAGCTGACGCCGGCGACTAGATGGTCTGCGGCCTGCGCTACAACTTCCGGGGGAACCGACGCTGACTGGGCGAGTACTGACAGGTCACGAAGGTTGCCATTTATCCATCCACTCTTGGGATAGCGTACAGCCTTGGAAGAATTGGGGCCGGTATATAGAGCAAATTCAAGATCATTTGCCGCCAGCAGCTCTGAACGCAGAGCCTCACCGTCGTGACGTCTGAGGCGCTTAGGAAGCCTGACTGCGATGGAGGCGAGAACGGCGCGACCGTTCTTTAGATGACAACCAAGACGCGAATGCGCCTCTTGTTCGACCGTGATAGCTGGAATGATCTCCGTCTCTATTGTCACGGGCGACACGATGGGTTCCGCAATCAAAATGTCGGGGCGTGCATTGCTATCTTGAAGCGTGCCCGTATTCTCGGAGCGAATTACTGTCGTCTTTTTCCAAGCTCGCCGGGTCGTTCGAAGAAGATCAGCGAGGGTGTCGTTGATAGTCGGCTCTGTGGTTGCCATCGCTTACACTGTTTCATCTTGTTGATTGACATCGCAAGTATCGCCTCCGATGCCTTCCAAAATGGGTGTTCAAACCCTGCCCTCGACCTCGCTGCCCGCTGAGTCAAGAATCGGATATGGCCCGCGTTTATGCGGGCCATATCCGCTCCGCTCTGCCGAAGGCCGGAGAGTAGGCGCAGCCGGAACGACCGATATCGCCTTCCACCACCCCTCCGCACCGTCGTATCCGCCGCCTTGAACCTCGAACCTTGAACCTCGAACCTCCAAAAACCTGTCAAGCCCCTCAGCACCCCAAGAATCCCCCAACCAACTCAAACCAAACCACTAATCCGCCAAAAATACTTGGCATACTAGTTATGCCCCGGTTGCTACAATTAAAGCAGGAGGAAATTTGTCCCAGGACCAGCACAGGCGCGTACCGCCCTCGATCACAGGGGAGAGTCTCGCAATCGGGATTTTGATCGATAAAGCCTTTGCAATTAAACTTGGGACGTGGAATGCTAGAGGGAGTCATGACAAGTCATGACTCAAAAGCGGACAAGTCATGAGTTAAGCCGCCTGTTTCGAAGACTTTAAGACTTTTTTCACCCAAGGAGTGTGAGCAACAATTCAGCGAAACCTGCGTTCCGCCGCAGCCAGGTCTTCCGCCGTGTCGATGTCCAGCTCGCCGTGCGCCAGCTCGACCGTCGCAGCCTCGCGCAGCAGCTCGCGCGCTCCGGCGTCGCCACGCAGCTTCATCAACTGCGCGAACGCCGTCTTCGGAAGATACGCTGGAACTCCGTTGCGCCCGGCATAATGCGAAGCCGTCGCCTCGCCCGACTTCATCAACTCGCGCAGATGCGCCGCTGTCACCGCCGGCTGGTCGCAGGTCATCAGCACCACGCCGTCGGCTTCCTGCAACTTGCTGACGCCAACTCGGATCGAGCTCGCCATCCCCTCGCTCCACGCGTCGTTGACCACCACCACCGCGTCGCTCAGGTCGCATTGCTCGGCAATCCGCTCCGCGTCCGCGCCCAGCACCACCACCACCGGCGAGCAGCCTGCCTCGCGCGCCGCACGTACCGCGCGTTCCAGCAGCGTTTCGCCTGCAATCGTCACCAACTGCTTCGGCTCGCCCAGCCGCACGGAAGCCCCCGCCGCCAGCACCACCGCCGGCGTCATCGCTTGGCCTCGCCCATCGCGCACTGAGCCTGCTCGTATCGCGACGCCCCGCCCTGCGCGATCTGCCGCGCAACCTCCTCCGCCGTCAGCCTGCGCGACGCGCCCAGCCTGCCATGCCGCCACGCCTGCACCTCGGCCACCACCGCCAGCGCAATCGCCTCCGCGCCATCGCCGCCCAGGTCCATCCCCACCGGCGCCCACACCCGTGCGCAAGCTTCCGCCACGCTGCGCCCGAGCTGTGCCGCCGCCTCGCCGATCAGCAGGCTGCTGCGATGCGCCGCGCCCAGCAGCCCGATATACCCCGCCGCCCCTGCCAGCAGCTCCACAAGAAACGCGCGGTCTTGCTCGTAGCTGTGCGTCATAATTACCACCGCGTCCACCGCCTTGATCTCCAACTCCGCGACCGACGCGACGGCGAGCACGCGCACCGCCTCGGCGAACCGCTCCGCCCGCGCCAACTGCGCGCGCCCATCGGCCACCGTCACGCTCCAGCCCAGCAGCGACGCCATCGTCACCACCGGCTTCGCGTCCTCGCCTGCGCCCAGCACAATGAACCGCTGCGGAGCGGAGAGCGTTTCAACATAGACCTCGCAGTCGCACTCAACAGGGGCCGCAAAACGATGCGCAATCGAGTCCAGATCGCCATCGTCCAAACCCTCGCTGCGAAAGATCACCGCGCCATCCGCAGCGATTACTGCGCGACGCAGCGGCCTTCCCTCCGCAGGAAGCCATGTCGCCACGCGCGCCGCTTCTCCGCGCAGCGAAGCCTCCATCGCCGCCACCAGCGCTTTGCACTCCGGCGTATCGGCCGGCTCCAGAAGCAGGTCCACAACGCCGCCACAACCCAGCCCAAAGGGAATCTCCGTCGTGTCGTCAAACAATGTCGAGTAGCGCTCCACCACCGCGCCGTTGCGTACCATCCACAGCGCCCTGCGCACCACCTCCGCCTCCAGGCAGCCGCCGCTTATCGTCCCCGCGCACTCGCCTGCCGCGCCAATCAGCAGGTGCGCTCCCGGCCTGCGGTACGACGAACCTTCCGCGCGCACCAGCGTCACCAGCGCCCGCGCCCCGCCCGCGCCCCACAGCCGAACGATCCGCCTTCGATCTACCATCGGGCACTCCAGCGCATTGCACCCTCCCGCCAGAGGAGTGTATTACATCTTCTCGCTAAACGTATGGAGCCGCACTCCAGTTTTATGCCGCCCCAGCGTCCCGCAGGCGGGTTCGCCGGATCGTCCGGGACCGCCGCGCACAGCTCGCATCCGACGCTGGTGTACCCGCGCGCATACAGCTTTCGCTTCGGAATCGCATGCGCCTCGGCGTACGCATCCACCTGCGCCATCGTCCAGTCCGCCAGCACGCTCACTTTCTTCATCTGCTTGCAGGCCGGCGTCCTGTGCTCTTCCACCTTGCGCACCCCGCTCGCGTCGGCAACTGCTCCCGCCGCAACGACGCCTTCCTCCGCGCATCGCCAAAGCCCGCGCACCTCGCCCGCTTCTCTGCTAAACTGCTTGAGTTGGCACTGCAATTCAGTGCGCCTTTCTCGGCCCACAGATTGCATCCCACACGCCGGCATCCACTCGGCCACTGTTGGTGGCACATCGCCACAGCAGGCGGCCCTTGGCGAAGCAGCTTGTTGCTGTTGGCAGGATGAGCGGCTGGGCAACAAAGTTCGGGGCGTAGCGCAGTCTGGTAGCGCACCTGGTTCGGGACCAGGGGGTCGGAGGTTCAAATCCTCTCGCCCCGACCAATATTTTCAAACACTTGCAAACCTGCAATTCCAATCACCTGGTTTTGGCCCAGATGCTCTAGTGCCGGAAGGTGCGTCAATATTGGGTTTTAGCTAAACCTCGGCTGCAACACCATCTACAAAAGTATCTACAGTCGGCAGGATGATCCAGCTATACACTCGGGCAGTCAAACTGCATCCGCTACCCATCTGTCTGATTCAACTGCAGATTGCTATTTTGGCGTAGGAAAGGTGACTAAGGGGGCGACACCACTCATATAAGATCATGCCACCTCTTCCTGCGTTTGTGTGCGATTGCGCGTGAGGAGATAGTAGACCAGCGGGGTGACGACGAGACTGAGGGCCATGGAGATGACGAGGCCGCCAATGACGGCGATGGCGAGCGGTTGCAGCATCTGCGAGCCGGCGCCGAGGGCGAAGGCCAGAGGCAACATACCGCAAACGGCGGCGAGGGCCGTCATGGCGATGGGGCGGAGGCGGCGCTGGGCGGCGTGGAGCATCGCTTCCCGAGCCGGAGCGCCTTCCGCGCGGAAGCGCTCTTCGGCGTCGAGCAGCAGGATGCCGTTCTTAGCCACGATGCCAATGACCATGATGAGGCCCATGAAAGAAGCGACGTTGAACGAGGTTGCGGTGATGAGCAGCGCGGCAATCACGCCGGAGATGGACAGCACGGACGAGGTGAGGATGGCAATAGGCGCTTCGAAGTTGCGGAACTCGGCTAGCAGCACTCCGAAGACCAGAGCCAGTGCCAGCAGCAAGACCTGGAGCAGATCGTGGAATGACTTCTGCTGCTCCTCATAGGTGCCGCCGTACTCGACGCGCGCGGATGCGGGCAGATGGAGACCGGCAACAGTCATACGGACTTTCCCCATCGCCGTCCCCAGGTCAGTTCCCTCAAGACCGCCGGTGACCACGACGAGGCGTTGCAGATTTTCGCGGAGGATTTCATTCTGCGGCGGCAACTGGGTCACGGTGGCCAGCGAGCCGAGGGTCGCGGTATGGCCTGTACTGCTGTTGAAGACGGTGCCTTGGATAGCGTCCAGCGAGGCGCGCGTTTCATCGCCGAGGCGCACGCGAATCGTATAGGGGCGGCCGTTGGAAATCAGTGGATCGGTGATTTCGATACCGTCGAGGATTGAGGTTGCGTCGAGAGAGATTTCCGTTGGAGTAAACCCGAGTCGCGCCGCGATGCTGGGAATGACCTCGAAGTTGGTGGCCGGGCCGCTGATGGTGTCTTCAATGCCGTCTTCCACGTCCACGATGCCGGGAATTTTGCCGATTGCGTCTCCCACACGCGGACCGGTCAGGTTGAGCAATTGCTGATCCTCCGAGAAAATCTTGATCTGGATAGCTTCAGGCGCGTTGGAAAGATCGTTGATGTTGTCCTGCAGCACTTGGTGGAGCTCGATGTCCAGCTCCGGCTCGGTGGACTTGATCTCGTCGCGCACGTCATCCATCACGTCGTCAACGCTGCGGCTACGCTTGGCTTTGAGCTTCACGGTAAAGTCGCCGGTGTTGGCTTCAGTGACAGCGGCGAAGCCCATCTGCAATCCGGTGCGGCGCGAGGTGGATTCCACCTCGGGATCTTCGTGAAGAATCTTCTCCACATGATCGAGAACGCGGTTGGTCTCAGTAAGTGAGCTGCCGGCGGGCATGATGTAGTCGAGAATGAATCCGCCCTCGTCCATTTCGGGCAACAGGCCTGAGCCGAGAGCCTGATAGCCAACCCAGGAGCCGATGACGAGCAGCAGGCAGATGCCGCCGACCCATAGCGGCTTGGCAATTGCCCAGTCGAGAACCACGCGATGAAATTCAATCACGCGCGTTAGCAGGCGTCCGGCAGCGTGATCGTGAGTCGCGTCTTCGCGGTGCTCCTTCAGCAGCACGTAGCTCAGCCCGGGTGTCGATGTGAGCGCCAGCGCCAGCGATGTGAGAAGAGCTGCTGTCATGGTTATGGCCAGGGCGCGGAAGAAGCTCCCCGTAACTCCGCTCACAGAAACCAACGGCAAAAACACAACCACAGGCGTAATCGTGGAACCGACCAGTGGAGCCGTGATCTCTTTGAGTGCCTTGCGCACCGCCTCGCCGCGACGCTCGCCGTTATCGCGATGCATCACGATGTTCTCAACCACCACAATGGCGTTGTCGATTACCAGCCCGATAGCCGCAGCCAGCCCGCCAAGCGTCATCAGGTTAAAGCTCTCGCCAACCATCCACAGCACGAGGATCGTAACTGAGATGGTGACTGGAATAACCAGCCCGGCGATGAGCGATGAGGTCCAGTCGTGCAAGAACAGAAACAGGATGATGCAAGCCAGCACCAGGCCAATGAAGATAGCGTCGCGCACGCTTGAGATCGAGTCGCGCACCAGTTGCGACTGATCGTAAAATGGCTCCAGCTTCACGCCCGGGGGCAGCTTCTTGCGCAGCTCGGTGACTTCAGAAGCCACTGCATTGGCCACGGCCACGGTATTGCTGGTGGGTTGGCGGGCGATGTTGAGCAGCACCGCTGGTTTGCCGTTGGCGGTGACAGTGGTGTAGACCGGCTCAGTTGAATCTTCAACTGTGGCCACGTCAGCCACGCGGATGGGTAATCCGGCAGCGCTGGTCTTGATGACGAGCTGGCGCAGTCCATCAATGTCATGCACCTGCGCACCGACGAGGCCGAGGATCAACTGGTGATTGGCCTCGTAGAGTCCAGGCGAGTCAACAATGTTTGAAGCCTGGATGCCGTTGACGATGTCGGAGATGGTGACGCCCGCGGTTTGCAGCTGGGCGAGGTTGGGGATCACATGAAACTCAGGTACCTTACCACCCTGCACAACCACGGTGCTCACCCCGCTGACGCGATTCAGCGGAGGCTTCAGGTCGTAAGTGGCAATCTCCCAAAGGCGTGTTTGCGAGATGGTGTCAGAGGTTAAGCTGTAGCCGAGGATTGGGAAGCTGGCGAAGGTGAGCCGGTTGGTGGTGATCTTGGCCGTGGCGGGCAACGATTGCTGCGCCGTGGCCAGCGCCGCGTCCACCAGTTGCAGCGAGCGCACCATGTCCACGTCCCAGCTGAAGAAGAGACTCACCTCAGCGGAGCCGCGGCTGGTGGTGGAGCGGACCGTCAACAGGCCGGGGACGGAGTTGACCGCATCCTCGATGGGCTTGGTGACCGTTACCTGCATCTGCTCCACGGGCATCACGCCGTTATCCACGCCGATGACCACGCGGGGAAAGTTCGTCTCAGGAAAGACGGCGATCGGCACCTGCATGGCGAAATAGATGCCAGCCAGCGTCAATACAGCCGCAAAAAAGAAAATGGTGTGCGTGTACCGGGCCAGCCAGAAGGGCTTGTGACCGTCGGCTGGAGTGTCGATCGGCATCAGTCTTTCTCCCTGCCCTTGCCCGCTGCGGCGTGCTTGGCGTTATCATCATCCTTGCCCGCGCCTGGCTTGGCATCGTCATCGTCCTCTGCCTTGCCGATCTTTACCTTGGTGCCATTGTCAAGTCCGTAGCTCCCGCCGGTAATGACCATGTCTGCCGGCGCCACGCCGGTCAGCACCTGGATGTCGTCGCCATCGGTAATGCCCAGCGTAACGGCCTTCTTGTGCGCCACGCCGTCGCTGCCGATGATCATGACGGATTTGCCGCCGTCGTCAGCAGTAAGAACCGCGGTCAGGGGAACCTTCCATGCCTTCTCAACCGTTTCTCCGGTAATGGAAACCTTCACCGGCGTTCCCACCTTGAGTTTTCCGTTCCTGTTGTCGATCTTCAGCCAGACTTCAAGAGTGGTGCTGCCGGGGTCGAGCGCGGGGCTGACCATGGAAACTTTGGCGGGAACCGGATCATCGATGCCCGGAACATGGACCTGCGCTTCGCCGCCCACTTTGATCTGTTGGGCCAGATTTTGCGCGATATGAGATTTGGCGATGAGGCTGGAGGTATCCATCACTGTAATCACTGGCGCGCCCGCTGCGGCGGTTTCGCCGGGGAAGAGCGGCCGATCGGTGACGACGCCATCGATGGGGCTGCGAATTTGAGAGTAGCTCACGTCAGCCTGCGCGTCTTTCAACTTGCCTTCGGCTGAGGTCAACTGGCCCTGGGCAGCTTTCAACTGGGATTCGTGGCCCCCGCTGTGCATGAACTCAGCCTGCTTGGCAGCTACGTCATACGTTTCCTGGGCCTCTATGAGCGAGGCCCGCGCAGTGTCAAAATCGCGGCCCGGAATGGCGCCCTCGGCAAAGAGCTGTTTGCGGGCGTTCACGATGCTTTGCGCCAGGTCCAGATTAGCCTTGGCCTGGGCCAGATCGGAGTCGGCCTTGATGGCGTCTTCAGGGACCTGGGCTTTGGTGGCCGCGTCATAGGCGGCCTGCGCAGCTTCATAGGAACCTTGGTTGTCCTGTGCAACCGCAGTGAGGTCCTTGTTCTCAAGAGTGACCAGCAGCTGACCCGCTTTCACATGCGTGCCGCGCTCCACGCTGTACTTGCCCACCGGAGCAACGATTTTGGGCACTATGGCGGCCTGCGCCAGCGGAGCGAGCACAGCGTCGGCGGTAATCCGGCTTGAGATCGGCCCCTGTTCAGGATGCTCGGCCTGCACCGTGACCTGGACGTCTGGCGCTTCTTCCTTCTTGCAGCCGGGCAGCACGGCTAGTGGAAGCATGGTTGCGCTCAGAAGAAGGAGGTGGACCCTGGAGCGCCACGCAATTCGTTTTTGGGTTTGGCTCATGGTTTTGCCATTCATGGTTTCGCTCATTGTCTCTTCACATGGTTCCGGTGATCGTTTGCAACTCGGCTCGGGCGGTCTCATAGCGCACGCGTCCGTCCTCGCGCGCATTTTCAGCAGTCACGTAGGAATTTTGCGCGTCTACCACCTCCAGCACCGTAGATTCGCCGGCCTGATAGGCCATCTTGGTCAGGCGCAGGCTCTCGGCGGCAATGGAAACACTTTGCTCCAGCGAGTCAAGCTGATCGCGCGCTGCGGCAGCTTCGGAGTAGGCTTCATCAAGCTTCGCAATCACCTGCCTCTGCGTCGCGCTCAACGCCACCTGCGCCGCCTGGCGGCGAATCTCGCTCTGCTTGACCTTGTGCTCAGTGGAAAGCCAATCCCAGACGGGGAGGTTGACTGTAGCGGTGGTGGAGTAGCCGAGGTTACGCGCCTGGATCCCGCTACTGGTCCCGTTGGTGATGAGGGGGCCATTGACGGAAAATTGATTGGCGTCAATGCCGTAGGTCAGGTTGAACTGGAAGTCGGGCAGATAGGCGGCCCGCGCCGCCAGCACATCGGCATTGGTGGCGCTCAGAGCGGCAAGGGCACTTGCGAGCTCGGGGTTATACTTCGCCGCCGCCGCGTCTATATCCTGGCGCGAAGCAAGCGGCGGCACGGCCTGCTGCGCGCTCAGCATGTAGGGAGTACGCGGATCGGGAAAGAGCAGCACTCCAAGTTCCAGCCGCGCCTTTTCCGCTTCAACCTGCGCGTCTTGCAATTCACGTGTGCTTTGCAACTCTTCAAGCTGCGCCTTCACCACGTCGGCGTGCGCGGCTTCGCGGGCCTGCTCGCGCTCAGTGGTCAGCTTGGTGAAATCGGCCGCATCCTGCCGCGCTTGCTTCGCCACGTCCACTTTGTGATCGGCCGCCAGCGAGGCATAGAAGAGCGTTGTTACGCCGGCCACCAGTCCACGCCGTGCAATCTCCTGCTCCGCCGCCGCCTGCGCCGCGGCTGCGTCAGCCCGGCGCACGGCCGCCGTCCCTGCCAAGCTGAATTTTTCGTCCACGACACCCTGCGCCATGTACTCCCAGGGTCTCGAGTCGTTGGCGACGAAGCTGGGCAAAGGCGCCGAAGACTGACCTGCATCGCCCTCGTTGTAAATCCCATTGGGTCGCGTGTAGATGTCCTGGCTGAATAAGCGCACGCTGGGGAGCAAATCGGCGCGGGCAATGGAGCGGTCCAGCGCCGCCGACTGGCCGGTGGCCTGCGCCCCAGCAAAGGCCGGATCGCTCGACTGTGCGCGGCGAATGGCCTCTTCCAGCGTAACCACGACCGGCTGGGCAACAGGAGCAGAGGCCGCTGTTTCAGGCGCCGGCGCCTGACCCCGTGTTATGGCCGCGCCGCTGAGCAAACCCGCCAGAACGCCGCCAAGCAGGAAGAAACTGCTTTGCCTTCTCAATGGAATCATTATCCTCGTGGATCAATGTCCGACTTCAACAATCATAAATGTATCTGGTTTTTGTCTCGGTCTACCGGTGGCTGCAGGCTCCAGTTCGGCTGTGGGGAGGTAAATCCGGTGCGTCGCCGGATCCAGCCCCATGGTGCGTGCGCCCATTGGCGTGGTGACCGTCTGGTCTACGACCCACTTACCGTCTTTCACTGAGGTAACGGTGAGAGTGCCATCGTCGGCACTGGCAAACGCTTGGCCCGCGTCAAAGCTCGTGGCATCGACACCGGCACCGATCGGCAGCGAGCTCTCGACCGTACCGGTCTCGGCGTTCATTACCACTAACAATTGTGGATTGCGGCAGCCGATAAGCAGTCGATTCGTGGCCGGATCCATCGCCATGCCCACCGGATGTCCTCCGGGAGCGACGGGCCAGCGGTCAACAACCTTGCGCGTGAGCAGATCGACGACGGCAACAAGATTCTTGTCTTCAAGGTTGATGTACACCTTGCCCGAGCCGTCGGATGCGAGAAACTCCGGCGCCCCGCCGAGCGGGATCGGCGGGTCGAGCTTGCCGGTCGTTGGATCGATATCAGGGCTGAAAGTCAGCAGCTCGTTGCCATCCCCTGAAACAGCCAGAACGCGATTGAGTTTCTTGTCGTAGATGATGCCATCCGCGTCCGGAACCGCGGGAATCTTGCCGAGCACGGCGTATGTTCTTAAATCGAAAACGACAATCGCGCCCGGTCCGCCTCCATCCGTGATGAAGCCTCGTCCGAGCGCCGGAACCAAGGCTATACCATGCGAGCGAATCTGGCCGGGAATGTCGCCCAGCACTTTGCCGGTTACCTCATCAATCGCCATGGTGTGCGTACTGCGCGTCACGAACAGGCGCTGGTTCGGCGCATCCGTTGTGACGTAATCCCAACTGCCGTCCCCACCAACATGAAATGTGTGGAGCACCTTCCAGTTGGTCTGGGTGGAAGCAGGAAGCATGCTGGCTGCAATAGCCATCAGGATTTGCGGCAGGAAATTTCGGGTTTTGCTCACGTCGCTTCTCCTTGCGGTCACTTGAGTCCTGTCGGTTCACCTCTGATCCGGCACATCAGGACCTGGCTGCCGGGAACCATGCCAGGAGTCTCGTTCTTATGGCAGTCGACGATGCCTTAAGAGAGCCTTAAATCTGCCGGCCGATGATTCCTGCTTGCGCATCGAGACTGAGACACATCCCAACGTGTTGTTTCTTTGCATGGATTTTTCGCAATGTTCCTGAGAGTAAGTGCTGAACGGCTGAGCACGCGAGCGCAACGGTTATGAAGCTGTCGAGAAATCGCTGTAGGCATCGATCCACAATGCTGGACACCGAGACTGGCGCAGGGATTCGTCTTGATTCAATCAGTTTGGAGTCTATCACCATCATTGTGCCACCGACAAAGGCGGTGATGCAGTCATTTTCGAGCTATAGGCTACCGGATGAACCCTCGAATAGGTTGTCGACTTATCCATGCTTATCCTGAAGTGCTGGAGTTGCCAGCGAATGATTCTTGGGTTTCGGATTACTCTGTTGAAATCTGCATTCTCCTGAAGTCTACAGTGATTGGAAGTGTCTGCGATATTAGATCAAACCCGAGGATTCCCGCTGCCCATTTGCTGTCTTCGGTATCTCCTCTGAGGAGAACCGTTGCTGGTGAAAGGACGACGTTCTTCCCAAGGAAGAGATTTACTGAGGGCATAATGAAAACCTCTTGAACAGTGCTGCCGGAAGCGCCGGTTACACTTTGATATTGCCTCCTTGCTGTGCGTGCCAAATCAGGCACGGCCGCGATGATCGGGGGGTATAGATATGATCGTGCCGCACCCGTATCGAAGATAAAACTCAAGGTCTTCCCGTTCAGCCCAATCTGGGCTACAGCCGATGCACCATTAAAAACTATCGGGAGATTCTGTGCCGTCGACTTGGGATTGGAGAGTATTTCGAAATGATTATCCCTATCGATCCGAAAGGCTCCCAAAGCAATCAAGACTGAAATTCCAAGGATGCCCTTATGGCCTTTTGGAAGTTCGACGAATGGTTCGCTCGAATCGGGATAAACCGCGAAGGCAACATGTTTTAGATGTGTCTTCCCTATCCATAAATCCGGCGTTTCTGTTACTCGCATGCCGATGCTAGCTCCGCTGACATCTAGCGCCTTCGACACTGTTTCATGCGTTATTAGTCCCAGTCTTCGAGCTTCAGATTCGCAAAGTGCCGAAACATTCGCGCCCGTGTCGACGATATAGATTCCGAGAAAACCATTTGCACGCACAGGTAAATAAAGGTTCTCCCCAACAGTCTCAGCTTGCACCTCCGAAGGAAGGTTACTTGCGATCTCCAGATCTGGATACTGCGAAAGAACAGAAAAGAAAGAATGCACTTCCTTGGCGTCTTCTGCAGCAGAGTGTTCAATCAATTCCATGTCAAGTTGATGAAGAGCCTTTCGATATCGCCCTTCTCGGTAGTACATATTTCCGAGAGCCTCGTGCGCGGCGACTACGCTGGCAGTGTCAGGGTGCTGGCGAATGAACCCGTTCAACTCGCGCTCGGCAATGGAGCGCCGTTCGAGGCTGGCATCTACAACCCCCTTGCAAAGCAATGAAACCTTACCTGCTTCTGCCTGAGCTCTCAGCAGAAACCAATCGTTAGGTTTGCAAGAAGCTGGATAATCCTGACCGAGTCCACGTGAGTATGCGACTAAGAAGAGAAGAACTGTAGCAGCAATTTTCCAGATGCTCACGCCGAGGATCTGACGGATTTGGACAAAGCGAATCACTTGGTATTGCTCGCAATTGAAGGAGATGCTGATCAACTTCCATGCCGAGTAGTCGTCGGCCCGTTCGGTGGGTGTTCAATTTTGCCGACGATACATCTCAACATTTATTTCACGCACGGACTTGTTCGTGACTGGGTGCTACGTGCCTGTGCCCGCGATTCAGAGGTGAAATGGCCATCATCTTGTGTATACATCAAGGGCTGGGAATGCGCTCATCCAAACTTTCTATGTAGGAAATGAGCGACTGTAGATGAAATCGTAGCGGTCAAGGCATCCAGGGACTGCACGAAACCACAGCTTTCAACTGTGTGCTCGCAACGCATTCAATCTAAAACAGTTATTTTCACTCGATTTCAACAAATTTCAATAAGAGGCAGAATCCGGTTCGGGACCAGGGGGTCGGAGGTTCAAATCCTCTCGCCCCGACCAATATTATCAGTCACTTGCAAACCAGCGATCCCGACCCCCGGGGATTAGCCCAGATGCTCTAGTGCCGAAAGGTGCGTCAATATTGAGCTTCTCGACGCATACTGGGTGCAACACCGTCTACAAAAACATCTACAGTCGGCAGGATTATCCAGTTTTACAACTAGGCAGCTAAACTGGATACGCTACCACTTTTTTGATTCAACTGTAGATCGGCATTTTGGCGAGAGACAGCCGAGTTCGTACCTTAAACACCGGTTCTTACTTACTTATTTGGTCTTCGCAGTCCGCTCGATAGTGGCGTGATACGGCCGCAGGGTGTGTTTAGTTCACGGATACGCTCAGCCCCGCCGAGTGAGAAAGCGAGCCGGAGGTCGCCGTCACCGTGACCATTCCTGATTCCGGGGTTGGTGCCGGTCCAGTCTCGCTGGTGGTGCTGGATTTTTCTCCACTGCACGCGCTGAGACAAAGCAGGCTAAGCGTCGCGGCCACACACAGAATCCAAACCGAATGCCGACGGAAATTTCTGAAACGAACGAAGCACAAAGTGAGTGCTAGAGCCGCAACGGGCATGTATCGAAGTGGTGACGGAGGCTGGTTGCTAGCGCTTGTACTGGCAGTGAGAGTCAGCGTTGTGGAAACCGCTGTGCCCGACGGAGTCACGGTCGCCGGAGAGAAGCTGCACGATGTCCCGGAAAGCAACCCCGAGCAACTGAACGAAACAGCGGTGTTGAACCCATTCAGCGGCATGACCGAGATTGTGGTGGTTCCGCTTTGCCCGGCGGTCACCGTGAGGGACGACGGAGAGGCCGTTACGGAAAAGTCCGGACCGGATAGGTTGATGGTGTAGGCTGCGCTGGCAATGGCACTCGTGGAATAGCCGCTGGCCGTCGCAATTGCCTCCAGTGTTTCTGTGGATGTGACGGTGATCGGGCCGCTGTATACGGGCGAACTGGTAGTCGGCGTGGTTCCGTTGGTGGTGTAGTGGATGGTTGCTCCTACGGTTGAGTCGGAGATGGTTACCGTCTGCGCCGTGGTATATGTCCCTGTGGGCACACTCAGGGTCGGGGTAGCCGCTGGAGGAAGATTGATGATGTAGGCTGCGGTTGCCTCGGCGCTGCTCGAATACCCGCTGGCCACGGCGATGGCCCCGACAGTCTCCGACGAGGAGACGGTGATTGGCCCTGTGTATGCCGAAGCCGGTGTGATTCCGTTAATGAGGTAATAGATGGTCGCGCCGGGTGTTTGATCGGAGATGATCATCGTCTGCGGCGAGGGGTAGGTTCCCGCAGCCAGGCTGAAGGTGGGCGTGGCTGCAGGCGAAGGGGGACGAACGGTTGGAGTCGCTGTAAGGCTGTACTGCCATAGGTCGTTGAGATAACCATAAGCGCCCTGTGCGTCGTAGCCTGAACCGCCGAAGAGCCATAAATTGCCTCTGCTATCTGTCCAGGTGGTTGCGGAATCACGTGCTCCGGGTACATTCCCGGGCGCGGGCGTTCCCAGTGCGCCGTACACTCCCAGCTGGCCGTAGGACACACAAATGCCGTAGTTCTCTGCCAGGCAAATGACCGTGCTGCTTCCGCCCATCCATACCCATTCGTTGATCGTGGGCTTGAACTCCCAAAGGTCGTTGAGCACGCCTAGTGGAGATGTGAAAGTTATGCCAAAGCCCCCAAAGAGCCAGAAGTTGCCATTGCTGTCGGTCCAATCCGCAGCTTCATCGCGTTCTCCGGGAATATTACCGGGCGACCAAACACCCATCGTCCCGTATGTTCCGGAGCCATTGCCTCCGGGGGCGCTAACGCTGTTTGCGCTTGTCCACGCCCATTCGTCGATTGCAGGATAGAACTCCCACATATCGTTCAGAAAGTAGCCGGTAGCGGTCGCATCCACGCCCAAGCCTCCGAAGAGCCAGAGATTACCGCTGCTGTCGGTCCAGCTCGCTGTAGATACGAGACTCCAGGGAAGGTTCCCAACCGCCGGTACATCCAAGGCGCCATAGACCCCCGGGATACCTGCATCGAAGTCGGAACAGAATTTATTGCCGCCCATCCATGCCCACTCGTTTGTGGAAGGATAGAATTCCCAAAGGTCGTCGAGATTGCACCCGATGCCTCTGGAATCCGCTCCATAGCCTCCATATATCCAGAAATTGCCGCTGTGATCGGTCCACCTCGTGGCTTCAGCGCGGCCTCCGGGAGTGTTTCCGGCCGCAGGCGATCCCAATGTTCCGTAGACGCCGGGCCGAAAAGAACATTCATTTACCGCCAGACATGACAGCGTGCTGTCTCCCCCCATCCATGTCCACTCATTCGTAGATGGATCGAACTCCCAAAGATCGTTGAGGTCGTCAACCGCGCCATTGGCGTCAAAGCCATACCCCCCAAAAAGCCACAGATTCCCCTTGTTGTCGGTCCAACCGGCAGCATTGAAGCGGCTGCCAGGTGTATTTCCGGCGGCAGGCGTATCCAGCGTGCCGTACACACCAGGTTGGCCGGAACCGGCCAGGGGACTGTACGCAGCCGTGCTGCTTCCAGCCATCCAGGCCCATTCGCCGGTAGAGGGATTGAATTCCCAGAGGTCGTTGAGAGAACCTTGGTTCCCCACGCCCCCAAACAGCCACAGGTCCCCCCTGCTGTCTGTCCAGCTCACCGCGCCCCAACGTCCTCCGGGAACATTCGTCGCAGCGGGTGTTTGAAATGTGCCGTACCACCCGGGCTGGCCGCAGTTGCTTGTGCTGGGACAGTTCGCCGGAATCGAGCTGCTTCCGCCCATCCATGTCCATTCGGCTGACGGGTTCGGTCCGATGATGTAAGCAGCCGTTGCGATGGCGCTATTCAGGTAGTTGTCGGACACAGCGATGGCTTCCACGGTCTCCGTCGAAGAGATGGCGATCGGCCCTGTGTACACCGTGGAACCCGAAGTCGGCACTGCTCCGATTGCGTAGTAGATGGTCGCTCCAGAAGTTGTGTCGGAGATCGTTAAAGTCTGGGGCACGGCGTACGTTCCCGGCGCGAGGCTGAAAGTTGGGGTCGCGGCCCGGGGAAGATTGGCAACGTAATTCGCAGAAGCGATATTGCTGTTCGCGTATCCACTGGCGCCTGCGATGGCTTCGATGGTCTCCAATGAGGAAACAATGATTGGCCCTGTGTATGCCGAAGCTGGTGTGATTCCGTTGATGAGATAATCGACGGTTGCTCCGGGCGTAGTGTCGGTAATCGTTACCGTCTGCCAGGATGTGTAGGTTCCTGAGCACGGCTCAATAGTTGGTGTCGCGGTGACAGGCAAACCTCCCGTGTTCGGCTGGAACTCCCATAGGTCACTCAGAAAGCCGGAGGTGCCGTCCCCGTCATAACCAATGCCCCCAAAGAGCCAGAAATTGCCCTTGCTGTCGGTCCAACTGACACCGTCGTACCGGCCCCCAGGAGCGTCTCCCAGGGCCGGGGTTTGCAATGCGCCATACACGCCTAATGGGTCACACCATTCACTTCCGTTCATCCATGTCCATTGGTCTGTGGAAGGATTGAATTCCCAAAGGTCATTGAGCATACCCTGGGTATCAGTGGAATCGTAGCCATCTCCACCAAACATCCATAGATTTCCCTTGTTGTCCGTCCAACTAACTGTTCCGGTTCGGCTTCCTGGTACGTTATCGGCAGCAGGCGTTTGCAAGCTACCATAGACGCCGGGTTGACCTGCCGTATAAGTCTGGGTCGTGCTGATGCCACTCATCCAGGTCCACTCGTTGGTAGTGGGATTGAACTCCCAGAGATCATTCAGGAAGGAACCAATACTGCTGTTGGGACCATCAATACCGACGCCGCCAAAGAGCCAAAAATTGCCGCTACTGTCGATCCAACTGACCGCGCCATTGCGGGCTGCGGGTACGTTGCCGGGAGCGGGAGTGCGCAATGTGCCGGGCACGCCAGGCTGGTTGACCGTGTCCGCCCCGCTCATCCACGTCCATTCGCTGGTGGAGGGGCTGAACTTCCAAAGGTCGTTGAGATTACCCTGATTGCCCGCTGAATCGTATCCTGCACCCCCAAAGAGCCAGAGATTTCCCTTGCTGTCGGTCCAGCTGATCGCGTTATCGCGGGCCCCGGGGACGTTCCCGGCAGCAGCCGTTCCTAACGTGCCGTACACGCCGGACTGGCCACATTCAGACCAGCAGGCATCCATATTGCTCCCGCTCATCCACGCCCATTCGTTGGTTGTGGGATTGAACTCCCACATGTCATTGAAAAGAGCATACCCGGCTGAACTGTAGCTGAAGCCTCCAAAGAGCCACAGGTTCCCCTTGGCGTCGATCCAACTGACAGCGCCGGAGCGGCCGGGAGGAATGTTTCCCTCGGCAGGCATACCCAGCGTGCCGTACGCGCCCGCCCCGGAGCTGAAATCGCCGGACAACGTGCTGCTTCCACCCACCCACGTCCACTCATTGCTGGATGGGTTAACCTCCCAAAGATCGTTAAGGTAACCAGGATTACCTGCCGAATCGAAGCCATTTCCGCCGAAGAGCCAGAGATTGCCCTTGCTGTCTGTCCAGCTGACAGGCTGAGATCGACCGCCGGGGGCATTCCCTGGTGCTGGCGTGCCAAGTGTCCCGTATACGCCGAAACTTCCTCCGGTGACACTCCCGCCCATCCATGCCCATTCGTTAGTCTGCGCATTCGCTGTGGGGCACAAGAAGACCCACGCCAGCATAACAACAGAAAGTACAGACAGGAACCCGGTTCGCCGAGTATCGAGAGATGTCGTTATCGCTGCTCCCAACAATCCCCGCGCCTCTAAGCCCGGTGCGTCCGTGCAAAGCGATAGCTGACCACGATCCACAGGTTTCTTCCTTGCGATCCATCCTACATCCCATCGAGCGCTACGATGCACTCCTCAATTTCTGACTGTCCCTCGACAAAATGCTGTCCATCTTTTCGATGTAGGAAATATGCGACTGTAGACTAATTTGTAGCGGTCAAAGCATCCAAGGACAACATGGAACCGCAGCTTTCAACGATTCTCCCGCAACATATTCAATCTAAATCAGTTATTTTCACACCGTTTCAACAAATATGAATAAGCGGCTGAAACTGGTTCGGAACCAGGGGGTCGGAGGTTCAAATCCTCTCGCCCCGACCAATATTTTCAGTCACTTGCAAACCAGCGATTCCGACCCCCGGGGATTGGCCCAGGTGCTCTAGTGCCGGAAGGTGCGTCAATATTGAGCCTCTCGACGCATCGTGGGTGCAACACCGTCTACAAAAACATCTACTGATGTACAGCCGGAAGAGATGATCTAGCCTTACATTCAGACAACGAAACTGGATACTCTACCCATCTGTCTGATTCAATAGCAAATCAGTATTTTGGCGAAGGACAATTACAAGAGATCGGGCAGTGCACTTCGATGAAGCGGTTAATTCCTGTACTAAGTATGATGTTGTGTTTGATCGGCGGTGCACTGGCGCAGACCCGGCGCGCGCTGATACTGGGCATCGACACGTACCAGCCAGTGGGCACGACGGCCCAGCATGAGGATGGCTGCACCTATGGGCGATGCGAGTTAGGGAGCTTCCAGAACCTCGAGGGCGCGGTGAATGACGCGCTGTCGATGGCGGACATTCTGACCGGCCCGAAGTTTGGCTTTCCCGCGGACAATGTTGTGCTGCTGACCAATCCTGCGCCTCGGCGTACGCGGCCGGGGGTGGTGGTTCTGTCTGCGGACCAGACTACGCACGATGGCATTCTGGCGGCGATGAAGAAGTATCTCGTCGATGTGCCTCAGCGCGGGGACACGCTGGTGTTTTATGACGCAAGCCATGGGTCGCTGCGAGTGAATACGGCGGGCGAGAAGCTGACGGTGCGTGGCGAGGACGGCAAGCTGGTGTATGTGGACAGCACGCTGGTGCCCGCGGACGCGTATAAGGGCGGCTACGATATCCGCGACCGGGAGATGACCCGCATCTTCAACGCGGCAATTGACAAGGGTGTTCATCTGACGGTGATCTTCGATAGCTGCCACAGCGGCGGTGCGACGCGAGGGCTGTTCTCGGGGCGGCAACGCTCGCTGCCCTACGACCCGCGGCCGGTGAACGATCCGCCGGACACGCTTGCGAACGGACAGAAGGTGACTCCACCGACGGAGCGGAAGGACAATCCGGCTCTGGTGTTTGCAGCGGCTCAGCAGGACCAGGCGGCGAACGAGGCCAACCCTACGCCGGACATGCCGGAGTCGCACGGCGCCTTTACCGCGGCGCTGATTGAGACTTTGCAGGTGCTGCCCGCCGATGCGCCGGCGTCGCTGGTCTATCAGCGGGTGAAGGCGATGCTGGAAGGCAACGGAGTTGCCGACCAGGAGCCCGATCTGGATGCGAATGCAAGGCGGCGCGCGCAGCCGTTGTTTGGCGGGGCATCGAGCGCAGACGCGGACAAGGTGCGGACGGCGGCGTTGCAGGTGGATGCCGATGGAAGCATCTGGCTGGACATTGGGATAGTCTCGGGAATCGGGCCGGGGAGCGAGTTTACAGCGACGACGGCGAGCGCGGGTGGGACTCCGGTGAAGTTGCGGGTAGACGAGGCGCTGGGGATTGCGCGGTCAAGCGCAACAGTTGTGAGCCCGGCGGGAGCGCAGGTGCATGTGGGCGATATCTTCGAGCTGACCAAACTGATTCCGGGACAGTCGAGTGCGCTTCGATTCTGGATTGGCCCGTCAAATCTTTCCAGTGCCGAGACCGCGGCGGCCGCGGCGCAGGTGAAGGCATCCGGGGTGGTGACGATCTCAGACCCTGCCGAGCAGGCCTATACCGACGTGCTGAGCTGGAACGGAACGGCATGGACTATGCGGCATATCGATGCGGATTCTGCGGCGCAAGTGAACCACTCCTTCTTTAACTTTGACAAGAAGAGCGTGCCGGCGATTCTTGGAGCGCAGCTCTCGGCGAACGCGTTGAAGGCGCACCTAGCCTCCAATGCCCGGCTGTGGGTCGATCTGCCGGTGCCGCGCGAGTTGGCCGACTCCTTGCAGTTTGCGGATGCCAACAGCGAGGCGCAGGCGACGACCGCTATTGCGGACGCCAGTTATGTGCTGGCCGGTTCCGTGGTGAAGGGAAACCCCAGCTACGCATGGTTCCATAAGAATGAGTTTGCCACTGTACCGCACCCTTCGGCGGTGCCGGACCATAGCCCGGGCTGCTCGGCGACGTCGCCCTATCCGGTTCGCAGCGATTGGGTCGCGCTGACCGACGGCGCAACCGCACCGACTGCGGCGGTGACTCTCGATATCTACTCTACGCAGCTGGCGAAGGTGCATGGATGGCTGCAACTCGCGAACAATCCGGTCGCGGGAGCGTCGCAGGCGGATTACTTCAAGCTCGTGTTCGTTCCCATGACCCGCACAACTCCGATCGACACCAATAGTCCGGTGCATGAGAACGACCGCATGCGGCTTGCGTTGCAGGCGAACGGCAAGGTGAAGGACCCGCGCTGGGTCTACATACTGGACATTGATTGCCACGGCAAAGGGAGCTTGATCTACCCGCTGAACTCCTCGGAGAACCAGTATCCGGGCGAGGGCGACCAGGACCAGCAGGTGATTCTTCGTCATGCGCCGACGTTGAAGGTGGGGCCTCCGTACGGGGTGGATACGATGATTCTACTGAGCACCGCGCAGCCGCTGCCCGATCCGTCAGTGCTGAACTTCGAGGGGGTGGCGCGGGGAGCGACTCGCGGCGCCAGGACGCCGCTGCAAGAGCTTCTGTCGAACGCGAGCGGCGGGACGCGGGGAAGCGGCGCCGAGGTGCCGACCAACTGGGGGATTGAGACCCAGTCGTTGCGCAGTGTGCCAGGGAACGTCTCCCACTGATCTGCCGCCGGGCAAGAGCGCAGGCAGGAGCAGTTCGATGCGCTTACTTCCAGTGCTGGTGCGCTTCTCCGCCCTGGCCGAGGTCGATGACCAGGGTGTCGTTCTTGCAGGAGTGGTAGGTTGAAAGCTGGTAGATCGGCTCCTTGGTGAGCCGATATGGGGCGTCGTTGACGGTGAACTGGAGCAGGAGCGGACCCTCGGCTATCTTGAAGGTGCTTACGCCATCGACGACGGCGGTGGTCTCGTCGAGGTTGTTGGCCAGCAGGGTGTAGGAGTGCGAGACGCTATGCCTGTAGTCGTACGTGATGCGCGTGTGCATCGTACATGGGGCCGGGGCGACCGCAGGCGCGGGAACATCCGCAGATTTGTCCGGCACGGTCTTGACGAAGCCGCCAAGGTGGGCCGGCAGGGTGTCGCGGACCTCGTCTGCGAGGTGTGCCGTTGACCTGCCGATAGGCTGCTTCTCAAAGTCGGTCGACGTGGTGAGGATGTCGACGCCTCCATATTGACTGGAGCGACCATTGATCGCGGAGGTAACGGCCGCCTCACCCTTTTGAAACCACGCGCTCTTGGCTTTGGTAGTGTCGGAGACCGTCCAGGTGCTCTTGGTGTCGCCACTGTGCGCGTCGAGCAGATCGAGCTCGATGTTGATGCTGCTGCCGTTCTTGTCGTTGACGGTGGGCTTGAGCGTGGACACTAGCAGCAGATCGAGCTCGGGACGGTCCTGCACGTACTCGAGGAGCCAACTGGTGTCGAGCGGCGTGTAGACGCCTCCAGGACTAAGCAGCGAAGGCGCGAACTGCTTGCTGCCGAGGAGGTCCTGGTAGATGGAGAGGGTCAGGTGTTGCACCAGCAGCGGGCCAAAGTCGTCGCCGCCGGCATCGTATGCCGGAGCGATCCCCAGGGCGATACGCTGCGCGGACATCGATGCACCCAAGGCAATAACGGCTAAGGCAGCTGCGAAAGCGCGAACTCTCATTCCCCGCCTGATTTCTTCGTTGAGGCCGCCTTCGATTTAGTCGCTCCTGTCGCCGGTTGGGATACGTTGACTGTTTGCGGGCTTGCAGCGGAACTGCCGGGCGGTGTCTGGGCCGCCGAGACGACCTGCGGCCCAGTCAACGGAGCGGAGCTGCCGGAGCTGGTGCGGATGGCCTCGACATTTTTGGTTGAGACGACGGCGGCTGGCGCGGCGTACCAGTTCGTGTCGCCGACCAAGGTCAGGTAGTCGTACAGGATCGACATGTTGTTGGGCAGCGATCCCATATGCTCGCGCTGATAGAGAGCAACGTAGGCCTGAATCTCGTTATTGATCTCTGCCTTGTCGCCATTTTCGCCGATCAGGTGGAGTGCATGCTCCAGGTGCGGATCGGGGTAGGCGCCACGTGCTCCGTCATACTGGATGGACTTGAGGAAGTGGTCCTCGGCTTCCTGCCTTTCTTCAGGCGTGCGTGCGGTGAGGGAGATGATCTTGCCGAGATAGAGCTGCGCACGGGGGTCGTTGGAGCGCAGGCTGACCGCCTCCTCGAGGTTGTCCCGTGCCATGGCAAAGAGGTCGTAGTCGATGGCGATGATGCCGTTATCGCGCTTGAGGGCGGCCATGATGAGGTTGAACTCGCCGCTCGACCCGGTGAGGCCGCCAGCTTTGAGTTTCGCCTCCCACTGGGACTTGAAGTCGCCGGCGAGGACGGTCTGGATGTGCGCGGTACGGGCCTTCAAGCGCGTTTCCTTGGCCATGAAGCCGAGGCCGATGCGCGGATCGCTCGCGGCGGCTGCCTGAAGGCGGGCATATAGCCGTGGAGCCTCGCGCACATCGTAGCCCTGGGCCAGCATGTAATGCAGCGACTCTTCGTCCGCCTCGTTCTCGTAGACATCGCCCCATTCAGTGACGGTGTTGTGGTCGCGGAAGAGGAGTTGGCCTCCGGCGATACCGCCGGTGAGCCCGACAGCGCCGCCGACGAGAGCGCCACCCCATCCGCCGGCGATGCCTCCAATACCGCCGGTGGCTAAGGTGGTTACCGCACTGACGATGGTGCGCTTCTCCTTATTCTCCTTGTCCTTTTCCGCATTGAGCGTCGGTTCGAGAATGCTCAAGCGCACAATCATGTAGGCGTGGTTCTTCTCAATATGGGCGATCTCGTGGCCCAGGACGTAGGCGAGCTGGGCTTCGTTGTCCAGCATCGAGACCATGCCAGTGCTGATCAGGATGGTGCCTGTGGAGAGCGCCTCCGCCTTCGGGATGGGGTCCAGCAGAAGCTTGAAGGAGTAGATGTTGGGGGAGTCTTTGGGAACGAGGCGCTGGCCGATGGCATTCATATAGCGCTGCAACATCGGGTTGTTGTAGAGCTGGCCGTAATGATCCCGGAAGGTGGCGAACTCAGGGCCGGACATGTCTGAGAAGTGGGCCGACGAGTTGATGTTGTAGATGTAGTCGATGTCCTGGCGGCGCTTATCGTCCCACGCAGCCTGGATGGCATCTTTGATCTCTGGCCGCTGCTCGATCTCGGCCATCTTTTTCTTGTCGTCGTCGGTAAACACCGGAGCCTTGTCGGAAGCGGCAACCGGCTTCTGCACCGCGGCGGCGGGCTTCTGGTTCGGGTTCTGGGAGAAGGCAACGGTCCCGGCCAGCGCCAGAACACCGAATGCGAGAGATAATTTTGGTGAGGTTTGCATCGACAGACTCCTTAGACCCGGAGATACCGTGCAACAAGGAAGGGATACAGGATAATGTCTTGTAAAGACGGAGTCAAAGACAAAACGGAAGTCCATGTCATGAGAATAGTCAGCGGTGCGGCAAGGTCCTTCTGCAACAATCGGGGGGTGGCAACAGTGTTCCGAAGTCTCCTGGTGATGGTGGTTGGAGTGACGTTGCTCACCCTGGGAGGCGGTGCGAGCCAGCCCGCGCGGAACAATGATCCCTGGCTTGAACTGCCCCAGGCCGGCCAACGTGTGGCAGTCGACAGTACGATTGCGCTCGACCAGTCACCGAACTCGATTCAGCAGCTGGTATTGCATATCCCCGCTGGCGGCCCGGTGATCAGCTACGGGACCATCCACACCAAGGTGAATACCGAATCCGCCGACGTGGCGATGAAGAGCACCAGCGGGCTCGATGGGTTCATTTTGAACGTGGACCTGACCGGCGCCGGGGGCTTTCCGATGCTGCCGGGGCGCAACTCGGTCGAGCTGGAGTACAAGGACCAGTTCGGGAGAACCAAGTATTACAACTTCTTATTGGATTTTGGGCGTGGCGCTTCCGGGCCGAAGGACCGCGGATTCGAGGCGATTCCGACGACCCATGCCCCGGAGAAGCGGGCCGGCCGGCTGTTTGCCGTGGTGATCGGGATCTCTCATTACCAAAAGGGAGACGGCGGCGGGCAGATCAACGATCTGCAATACGCCGACCGGGACGCGCAGTCGATGCTGGATTTTCTGAAGTCGCCAGCGGGCGGGTCGGTGACGGATGACGACTCGCTGCTGCTGTTGAATCAGAATGCCACCACGCAGTCGGTGCGGCACGCGCTGTACAGTTTCCTGACCAGGCCGCAGGAGCAGGACACGGTGGTGATCTACATTGCGGGGCATGGCGCGCCGGACCCGCTCGATCCGCGCAATCTGTATCTGCTGACCGCGGATTCCAAGCCGGACGATATGGGCGGAACGGCGTTCCCGATGTGGCAGCTGCAAGATGTCTTTGACCGGGTGCTGAAGGCGAAGCGGGTGCTGACGTTTGCCGACACCTGCCACAGCTATGGCTTTAGCGGGTTGCGCGCAGGCACCGGCTCAAAGACAGCGAACAATCTGGTCAACCAGTATCTGCAGCGCTACGCGTCCAAGGGGCAGAGAGCGGTGATTACGGCCAGCGACATCAGCGAGTCGTCGTTCGAGGATGCCAAGTGGGGCGATGGCCACGGAGTCTTTACCTATTACCTTCTGCGCGGACTGAAGGGCGAGGCCGACCTGAATCATGACGGCGTGGTGACTGCGGGCGAGCTGTTTAGTTATTTGCAGCAATCGGTGCGGCAGGCGACCGACGGCAAGCAGAACCCGCGTGCTGTGGTGGGCATTACAAACGGATTGACGGTGGCCACGGTGGGCAGGACACGGGCACGGCTGGAGATTCCGCCGGCGCCGGGGGCAAGGTAGCCTGAGGACTGGCTCTGAGGTGTGGAGCTTGGCGCTGGTTCTAAGGCTGCGGGCTGGGTGTCGCGGCGCCGGGCTTGTCCTCGGCTGACTCAGGCAGGAAGGCGCCTGCGGGTTCGAGGGCCCTGGTGGGTATGGTCTTCAGGATGGGCAGGTCGCGCCGCAGTTGGGCCAGCTTCTTCGGGTTGGACTGGATGTACTTTGCCTTGGCTGGATCGGCGAAGTAGGCCTGCAGGTCGCGCTTGATGCCGAAGGGGATGGGTGAGGAGGGATCGCGGGTCATCCGGTGCAGCAGATCGGCGTAGGCGTAGTCCTCCAGCGGGTAGGTGCCGGGGTAGACGACGTCGCCGGTGTCGAGGTCTTTGTTGGGCAGTGTGCCGGAGTGGGTGGCCTGGGCGAGCATCTCGCGGAGGCTGCCGGTGGTCTGCATGAGGGCGTTGACGTAGTCCTGTTCGGCGGAGGGCGATGGGCCGCGCAGCGCGAGGCCGGAGAGCGGGCCGACCTTGGGAAGGATGAAGATGAAGCCTGCCAGCAGGTGAGTGCCGAACCCGGCGTGGCCGCGGTAGGCCGCCCAGTTGCTGGCAGCTGAGAGTTTGGCGATCTCCTGGTTGAACTGGTCGAGCGCGGGGCTGGGGACGTCGGGGGGCATGCGCTTGCGGTTGAGCAGGGCTTCCGCATAGGCGACGCGGGGCAGAAGCGTGCGCACGGCATAGTGGTATCCGCGCAGTGTGGGACCATGTTCGTCGAGCACTTCGCTGAGATGGAGGCCATAGGTCTCATAGAACGCGCGCGCCAGCAGAGGCATGGGGACGGAAAAGCCGATGTGGTTGAGGTAGCGCTCGGGAGCGAGGCGGTGTTTGACGATGTCGTTAACGTCGAAGGCGAACTCCGCGCGCACGTGCTGGTGCGGTCCCTCGGCGTAGTTGACGTTGGGGCCGAAGCGCGCCGCCAGGTCTGGGAACTCGTTGGCCACGGCGAGGTTGACTGCGTTGGCGTGACCGATGGTGTCGCCCAGATAGTGGGAGAGCGCGCCAATGGCAAAGGCGACCTCGTCGAGCCCCTGGGCGTCGCGGAAGAGCGCCCGGATAAAGTCGCCGGTGCGCACGTAGTGCAGCAGGTCAGAGAAGAACGGTTTGCCGAATGGGTAGTAGCCGAGGTCCTGGATGACGCAGCCGCCATAGGCGTAGGCGCGGGCATCGCGCAATTGGTCTGGGGTCAGCGTCGGATAGCGTTTGAGCAGGAGGGGCCGGATCGAGTCGTACCAGGTAAGGTCGATCAGCTCTTCGTGGGTAAGCACGGAGTAGCCGCCCGCGGGACGCGCAAAGGAGAACAGGAGCAGCAGCGAGAGTATCGCCGGCAGTGAGGCCCTTCGCAGCGGTGTCATCAGGAACCCTCAATGGTCAATGTCGAATGGTTGAATTGTACTCGGGGGGATTCATATCGAAATACTCGCTCGATCCGGCACTCCTTCCATGGGCGCGTCAGTGGGCGCGGCAGGCGCCGCGCTGGAAGATGACCTGCGCGGCCGGGTCGGGCACGTAAGAGTGAAGATGCTTCAGGAAGTTCTCGCTGGTGATGGAGCCCGCGTAGTCATAGACGTTGCCGGAGCATTCCAACTGACCGTTCAGGTCGAACAGGGCGTAGGTGCCCACCGAGCCGCCGCTGTAGCTCATCTTGGTGCCAAAGATGTTGCTGGACCGGTTGACGGAGCCGCCGGACTCGAGCGCTTTGACCAGCAGAAGGTGCTGCGGGGCGTTGTCGGGGATTTTTCCGGTGGCGGGGTCGGCTCCCAGGCGCTCGGCGAGGCCATCGGCTGAGAGAACGGCTTGCAGGTGCGAGGGCCCGGCAGGTTGGACCGCAGCGGCGTTGGAGGCGGTTCCGGCCGCGGCTGCCGGGGTTCCCGCGGATGGATTGCCGGCGGGCTTGGCAGTTGTGGTGGGACCGGAGAGCACGGCGAGGAAGCTGTCGATGCTCTTGACGTCGGCATCGCTCTCGCCCTTGGCTTTGACCAGGCAGTCGCGAGTGTGCAGTAGCTTGTCCAGAGCGATAAAGAAGGGGGAGCGCGCGGGGTCGACGGAGGTGAGGCCGTAGGGGGTGTAAACCGACGGCATCATCACCGAGATGTTGACGGTACGCAGCTCGCGGCCAACGTTGTCCATGAAGGCCTGGTCCTCGATGGTGCCGCCGACAGGCGCGGCCTCCTGGCTGGAGGCAAACAGGCCCAGCGCACCCGAGGCGGCGGACAGAACATTGCCGCCGGGGAGCATGCCTAACACCGAGGAGGCCGAACTGGAGGTGGCTGAACTGGCGGTGAGACCGCGACTGGTGAAGCCTGACGACTTGGGCGGCTCCGTGCCCGGCAGCTCGACTTTGGGCTCGGCGTTGCATGCGGAGGCGCCGCGTTGTTCGAATTCGGCCATGGTCTGCATGTCGGAACGCCAGATCTGGAAGTCGGCAAAGACGCTGTGGTCAAAGGGAAGCACGATGACGCCGACGGTGGAGGGGTCGGTAGCGCTGGGGACGTTGCAGATGGCACCGCCGGACTGGCTCTGGAAGCTGGTCTTGACGTTCTCCAGGTAGGAGGCGACGTCACAGGCGATGGCCTCGCCGTTGGATTCGAGCGCGCGGTAGGTCAGCATCTCGGTCTCGATGGAGAAGCCGGAGGCCGTATTGATGGCTGTGGCGGCCGGCTTGGCGGAGGAAGCAGGAGCGGCGGTTTGGGCATGCAGACTGAACGACATGCCGATAAGAATCAAGGGAGAAAGGCAAAGCAAGAGGAAGCTTCCAGTAAGACGCGGAACTGCTTTCATTCGGAATCTCCTTTTCGGCACCGATTCGCGGAATTGTACCGCTCATGAGGCAAATTGCAAAACCAAAACAACGTTGTGGTCAAAAAACCGGCGATTCCTCGCCGTCTGTGTGGAGAGCACGTCGCTACCAGTCTCTCTCGACATGCCATCCGTTCTTTCTATGCCGGAAATGTGCGACTGTAGACGAAATCGTAGCGGTCGAAGCATCCAAGGACTGCACAGAACCGCAGCTTTCAACTGCACACCCGCAACATAATTTAATCCAAATCAGTTATTTTCACGCGATCTCAACAAATTTCAATAAACGCCTGAAACTGGTTCGGGACCAGGGGGGGCGGAGGTTCAAATCCTCTCGCCCCGACCATGCCTCTCCTTCCTTTAATCCCTATTGAATTCTGCTTCCCTGTCGGCGTGCCCACTGCGCCAACCCACTTTCCTGCATCTCTCTTTCCGTCTCCTGCATCAATAGGAAGTCCGACAGAACGCGCATTGGGCCCATGATCGCCATCTCCATGCTCCCGAGTAGCCCAGATGCGCCCTCCTCGCCTGCATGGTTGCAACCTCACTTCCACGGGAGAGTGTATGCAGCGAAGAGAGTTTCTCAAGGCGGCCACCGTAGCCGGAGTGGCTGCCGCGGCAACATCCAACCTTCTTGGTCAGGCACAGAATTCAGCGGCACCCTCGTCTTCGGATTCGGAGATGCAGTACCGCACCTTGGGCCGTACCGGAGAGAAGGTCTCCGCCATCGGCCTGGGCGGCTACCACATCGGCGTGCAATCCAATCCCGCCGAGAGCGTGCGCATGGTTCGCACCGCCATCGACCGCGGCATCACCTTCATGGACAACAGTTGGGACTACAACGACGGCGCCAGCGAGTCGCGCATGGGCGACGCCCTCAAGGACG
>Ga0187888_1000854_pt1 | contig 31591 bp, 34 predicted proteins | sample June2016WEW_7_40_FD_132987 | JGI IMG/M metagenome (GOLD analysis project Ga0187888, IMG submission 132987) | Peatland microbial communities from SPRUCE experiment site at the Marcell Experimental Forest, Minnesota, USA - June2016WEW_7_40 | ecosystem: Environmental > Terrestrial > Soil > Wetlands...
CTCGCTCGACGCCACCCAAAGACCCTGCTGCTTCTCCCGATCCTTCTTGCGCCCCATGCCCATACCGCAATGACGTATCAAACAGATTCGAGGTCACATGTTTTGGGCGTGTTTCTGCCACGGGCTGTTAGGGAGCGACGTAGGGCGAGAATGCGCAGCCATGCTGGGAATTCGAATATTCCGGCTGAATTTCGTAATTCTTTCCGTTTAGGCTGACCTTGCCATAACCGAAATCAAAGTCCTGGCACTCGTCGCCGATCTCGGCGCCGTACAGGTCCAGGCTGAAATAGTTGTACCACGCGTCGATATCCGGATCCGTGATGGTTTCAAACGTCTCGTGCGAGAGAACGTCGGCCGTCGAGTCGATCAGCGAACCGTTCGGGCTGGGTTCAACGACATTGCAGCCGTTCACGTTCTGGTACGGCTCTACCGTGAACAGGACGTGCCCGATGTCGGAGAAATCGACGCTGCCGTGATACGCGCAGAAATAGAATGTGGTGAGGTTGTCAGGCGAATAGCATTGGAGCGGCGAGCTTCCGGTGAAGCAGACGTCTTGGCCTGGTGGCAAAAAGATGTGATAGATCTCGTGATAACCATTGCCGAAGATCGCGGCCCCTGCGTGAGCAATAGCGAGGATATCGGCATCGAACAGAACAGGCGCGAAAGTTCCGACCACCAGCCCACTAGGCCCCACGCTATAGCGATTGTTCGCGGAAGTGCCGACGTATTGATCTGTAATGTGGATCATGTCGCTGTGGTCCAGGTTATTCTGGAAAACCCCGGGATATCCCCAACAACTAGGCGCGCAATTCACGTACAGATTGTGCGACTGGGCCGATTGCACGGTGGGGCCGCCGCCAGGGTTGCTCAGATCGCCCGGATAGTAGCCGGGCGGCGGTATGGCCGGAATGGTAGTGGTCGCCGAGGCGAACGAGGTAGCCGGCTTGCCGGAAGCCCATAGCGCCTTGCGGTTCACGTTGGACAAGCCCAGCGCATGGAAGGGGGACGACGAGACGGCATTCGCCGCGGCCTTATCCGCCGTGCTAACTGTGATGGATTGGTTTGCTTCCTGCGCGGTCGCGGTGGGGGCCAGGAAAGCCAGTGGGAGTCCGGCCAAAATCAGGGATTGTAGAACTCGAACCGTATTCATCGTATGAGAATAAACGAACTATCGGACAAGTTCAATGAAAAAAAGTGCTTCTAGCAGAATAGAGTAAATAATGGACTACGTGATGAGATCAATCGCACTAGCGGCAATTTGCTTGGGGACCGCGGTAGCTCAAGATGCGAGCCCCGGTAGCAAACCGATTATCGATAATGAACGGGTCACGGTGTGGGATGTCACTTGGACCAAAGGACAAATGAATCCGGCGCGTGGGCACGATCTGGATGCCGTCGTGATGTGGGTCGCGGGACCCCAAGCGGGGAAGGCGTTCTTTAGCGCAAAGGGCCGCGGGCTCGGCGTGGAAGCCATGTTGGACGGTCCCGCGGATGGGCCGAGATCGGTGATCATCGAGCTCAAAGACCATCCCGTTTCGCCGATCGAGAACAAGAGCGGCTATCCGCTGGCGTTTCCTCGCCCGCATGTCAAGAAATTGCTCGAGAACAACCGCGTGATCGTCTGGTCTTACCGTTGGAATCCGGGCGAGCCGACGCCCATGCATTTCCACGATAAGGATGTCGTCGTGGTGTATCTGGAAGACACGGCCCTGACATCCACCACGCCCGACGGTGCGAAGAAAGTGAACGATTACAAAGCCTTCGATATCCGGTTCAACAAGGGCGACCGGACGCACACGGAGCTTTTGGCGCACGGGACGGGGAGCGCCGTGATGGTGGAGCTGAAGTAAGGCGGCCATCCGGCGCTTGATTGACCTGATACGGCAAAATGCCGTATCATGGGGTCGTGAAGTTCGAAACCGCAATCTCAACCTCAACCACTGCCCGCCTGGAGGCCCGCCTGCCGATGGAGGTTATGGTGCGGCTGAAGCGTGCCGCGGAAATTCAGGGACGGACGCTCACCGATTTCGTAGTGGCGGCGGCCGATGAAGCTGCGTGCCGGGCCATCGAACAAACGGAAATTATTCGTCTTTCGATGGAGGGGCAGCGGCAAATTGTAGAAGCGATCCTGAATCCTCCTGCGCCGAACAAGGCATGGAGGAAAGCTGTGAAGCGACATCGTGAACTGTTTGGTGAGGCGGATTGAAATCCGCCTTCCATAAACGATGAAGGATTCCCCCTTCCGTCTTGCGCCACTTGGCGCAGAGCACGACCGTGGCTCGTTTCACTGCGGCGAAGAAGCGCTAGATCGCTACTTTCAGACGCAAGCCACGCAGGACATCCGCCGCCGCATTGCCAATTGCTTTGTAGCTGTAGACGCGGCGAAAAACCAGGTTGCGGCCTATTACACGATCGCGGCGGCGAGCATTCCTTTTGTCGATCTCCCTCCGGAGGACGCGAAGCGCCTGCCTCGGTATCCCACTTTGCCGGCCGTGCGAATCGGCCGTTTGGCCGTCGGCCAGGAATTTCAGGGTCGCGGTCTGGGCGGTGCACTCTTGGCGGATGCCACACGCCGAACTTTACAAGCTCCGCCTGCGGTTTATGCGCTTATTGTTGATGCAAAGAACGATCAGGCCGTGGCTTTCTACGAGCATTATCTCTTCCGGCCAGTCGTGGGCCAGCCCCGAACCTTGTTCCTGCCCCTGGCGACGGCGGCGAAGGCGTTTCTCACGCCACCCATCCGTTGAAGCCTTCGGCTCCGAAGGGTGTATATTCATAGGATTCCTGATAGGGATGCGGGAGGAAAAAGCAGACGTGTATATACGCAGGTGGTTCACAGTTCTGCTCACTGGTGGGATGATGCTGGCGTCGCCAGCCTATTCACAATGGGCGATCTACAAAACGAAGAACATCCCGCGATCTCCTGACGGTAAGCCTAACCTGTCTGCTCACGCGCCCAAGGAAGCCGACGGCAAGCCCGACTTGTCGGGTATGTGGTTGATTGCCGGCCCGCCGGGCGAAGAGTTGGATGGCTTGGAACATCCTCCACCGATGGTGGCCGTCAATTTAACGAGCGGTCTGAAACCCGGTGACGTCGAGATGCTGCCTCCCTTCGCCGCCTTGTTCGCGCAGCGCCTCGCTGCCCGAGGCGCCAAGGTCTCCTGCGCCCCTCCCGGCTTGCCGCTCAGCTTTACCATTCCGGTGCCGTTCAAAATCATTCAAACTCCGGGACTGATCACCATGCTGTATGAATATCCAAACACATACCGGCAAATCTTCATCGATGGGAGAGCGTTGCCGGAGGACCCCAGCCCTTCGTACCTCGGATACTCGGTCGGAAAGTGGGACGGGAATACGCTGATTGTGGAGACCAACGGTTTTAATGACAAAACTCAGCTGGACCTGATGGGGCACCCGCATTCCGAATCGTTGCATATGACCGAACGCTACCATCGACGCGATTTCGGGCACATGGATATCGATATCACGATCGACGATCCAAAAGCGTACAAGAAGCCTTGGACGGCCAAGACTGGCGTGGAACTGTATCCGGATACTGATTTGCTCGAATTTATCTGCGACGAGAACGAAAGAGACTTTTCGCACCTCGCGGGCAAGTAAGGCGGCCCGGCAATCGGTCCTGGAGCGTAGCTTAGGTAATGTTTTCAACGAAATGGTGTATACAAGCGCCCAACGGCGGGGGGCGCGGGAACTTTCCTCCCCCCTCCGGGGTCTATCCTTAACAAGGGAGCCTGACGTTTGGGCTAGACTTGAGTAGACGAACGTGGCCGATACTGCTGTTGGTCTACATATTGAGGGGTGCCTGTTCTCCCACGCGGAGGAAGACGCACTGGTCACTGCGCTCAGCCAGGGCGCGGAAGACGCGTACGAAATTCTCATTCAGCGCTATCAGCAGCCGGTGTACAGCTTAGTCTGCCGCTTGATGAACGATCCCGGCGATGCGCCCGACATCGTGCAAGAGGTCTTCTTGAAAGTGTTCCGCAACATCGGCGCGTTTCGCGGCAATAGCAGTTTGAAGACCTGGATTTACCGGATCGCGGTGAACGAAGCCTACAATCATCGGCGCTGGTTTTGCCGGCATCAGCGGCAGGAGGTGGCTTTTGGCTCCGAAGAGGGAACGCCGCACTATGCAGGGGGCATGATGGATCCGGGGCGGTCGCCCTTTGAGCAGGCAGCGGACCATGAGACCCGCGCTCTGGTGGAGCAGGCGCTGGAGAAACTGAATCCGAAGTTTCGCGCCGCGGTGGTGTTGCGCGATATCGAAGATCTGAATTACGAAGACATAGCCACGGTTTTGGACGTCTCGCTTGGGACCGTGAAGTCGCGCATTATGCGCGGGCGCGAGGCATTGCGAAAGATTCTGGAGGGGCGGTTGGAACTGGAGACGAACGTGCGTTGGTCTTCCCAGCCCCTCACCGAGTAAAGATGACGGAATAGTGACGAATAGTATGGAGTGCTGCAGCGTAAAACGACGGGTTTCGGCTTATGTGGACGGCGCTGTGTCGTCCGAAGAGCGGCGCTTGCTCAAGCTCCACTTGAACGGCTGCCGCTCGTGCGCGCTCGAATCGGAACGCTATTCGCAGGTGCGCGAAAAGCTGCAATCGCTCCCCCGACTAACGCCACCGGCGGACTTGACCACCCGTCTTCGGGTGGTGGCCTCTAAGGTACGGATGGAGAGCTTCGGCGGCGCCAGCCCGTGGACCCGCTGGCGCGATCGCATGGAACTGTCGCTGCGCAATCTGATGCGGCCTTTGGCGCTGCCAGCGGTTGGCGGGCTGTGCTCGGCTGTGTTCCTGTTCAGCACTCTGGTGCCGATGTTCAAGTCCGCATTCGCGTTGACGGGGTCTGGCGACATTCCCACCATGCTAGCCACCACGCCGATGTTGAAATACACGGCGCCGGTGGCCTTCACCGATGGAGACGCGGTGGTTGATCTACAGCTGGACGATCAGGGCCGGATTATCGATTTTACGATCGTGAACGCGCCCGGACAGCAGAGCGAGAAGCTTCGCCGCAGCATCGAGAACAGCTTGTTGTTCACTGAATTTTGGCCCGCCACTACCTTCGGCCGCGGGGTAGCGGGAACGGTTCGCATTTCCTTCCGCAGCAGCCGCAGCAGCCATATCGACGTGCGCGGATAGCTCGCGCTTTTCTCCCACCCTTTCACTCGTTAAGTCACGGGACTATACTTGCTGGAGAGGTGAAGTTCATGACGGGTTCCCGACGGCAGTTCCTGCGAATTGCATCCGCTGGCGCAGTAGGTACGGCGATCGGTACAGCGCTCCATGGCGCGGCTGTTCCCACGCTCGGCATGATCTTTCCGCCGGCGAACTATCCGGTTCCCCCTGAGGCGACGTTGCTCTACCCATCGGGCATTCGATTCCTCGCCGAAGGTGTGGGTCTGCAGAAAATGACTGCGGAAGAATACGACCGCGTGTTCGGCAAGATCATGCCTGCGGCGCAAAAGCTGGCCAAGGAAGGATCGAACGCGATTTCCGTTATGGGAACCTCGCTCACCTTCTACAAAGGCGCAGAGTACGAGCATCAGTTGAAGGTGAACGTGACCAAGGCCACCGGGCTGCCCTCCACAACCATGAGCACGGGAATCGTCGAGGGCCTGAAGGCCTTGAACGCGAAGAGGGTTGCGGTGGCCACGGCGTACGACGAAGACGTGAGTCATCGGCTCCAGGTGTTTCTGGAAGAATCGGGATTTCAAGTCGTGTCGGTGAAGGGGCTCGGCATCGTGAGCTTTCAAGACCGTGGACCGGTAACGCCGGATGAGCTCTTCAACTTCAGCGCGGGCGTCTATGAGGGCGCTCCCAAAGCCGAAGCGCTGGTGATTTCCTGCGGCGGGTTGAAGACCCTGGACCTGATTGTGCCGCTGGAGCGACGCTGTAAGCGGCCGGTGGTGTCCAGCACCCCGCACGCGCTCTGGGCCAGCGTTCGATTGCTCGGGTTGAGTGGGCAGGCCAAGGGCTACGGCACCGTGCTGGCAGAGGGCTAATATCTGAGGCATGAGCACCCAAAGTTATCCCTACGAGACACGGCTCGACATCTATTACAAGCCTCTGGAAGTGGTCGACACCAAGGCGCTCGCCGACGATTGCGAGTACAAGTGGTACAACCAGACGCTGTGTAAGGTCAACGAATCGGTGGTGCGTCTCGGCGTGGTGGAGGGCGAGTACCACTGGCACAAACACGACAACGACGATGAATTTTTCTATGTCGTCGAAGGTGAGTTGCTCATCGATCTGATGATTGATCAAGAAGACAAGACCGTGGCCTTGCAGCCGAGGCAGGGTTTTGTTGTGCCGAAGGGCGTGACTCATCGGACGCGCGCCACCGAACGCACGGTTATCCTGATGGTGGAGAACGCCGGAATCATTCCAACCGGAAACTAGCGCCGCGTGATATGATCCCCAACTGGTATCAGGAGGAAGTTCCATGAGGATCATGTTTGGTGTGGCGATCGTCGCGGTCGCCGTATTTTCAGCCGTTGCCGCCAATGAGCCCATTCCGTGGGCATACGCCATTCCGCCCGCCGCTCCTTCCGGCACTCCACCGGCGGCGCCCGCGCCCGACACCAGCTTGAAGCATCTTCCCGGTAGCACCCTCGAGTTTACCCGCGCGCAAATCTCGGACCGTTTCGGGCCGGCCGACTGGTATCCGGGCGACCATCCCTCTATGCCCGATGTCGTTGCGCACGGTAAGAAGCCAGACGTCTGGGCTTGTGGTCTGTGCCACTATCCCAACGGCAAGGGCCGGCAGGAAAACGCGGGAGTCGCCGGTTTGCCGGTAGAGTATTTTATCCAGACGATGCACGATTTCAGGGACGGCAAACGGATAAGCTCGGAGCCGCGCAAGAACAACACCAAACTCATGATGACGTTCGCCAAGGGAATGACGTACGACGAGATTAAGGCCGCCGCCGAATACTTCGGCGCTATGAAGTGGACGCCTTGGATTAAGGTAATCGAAGCCAGCACGGTTCCGAAGACGCGTAACGCGGGCGGTATGTTCCTGGTGGAGGGCGACGAGAAAGAACCTCTCGGCAAACGCATCCTCGAAACGCCGGTGAATGCCGAAGCTACCGAGGTTCTCCGCGACCCACACTCCAGCTTCCTGGCTTATGTGCCAAATGGCAGCATCAAGAAAGGCGAGGCGCTAGTAACCAAGGGGGGCGGTGGCAAGACCACGGCGTGCGGGGCATGTCATGGCGCCGATCTGAAGGGCTTGGGCCCGGTACCCGGGATCGCGGGCCGTTCGCCCAGTTACCTGGCGCGCCAGATGTACGACATGCAGCAGGGTAAGCGAAACGGCACTTGGACACAGCTCATGAAGCCGGTGGTCGCTAATTTGAGCGACGAAGATATTATCGACATCGTCGCGTACACGGCATCGCTCAAGCCGTAGCCGTGGGCGGACGCCCTCGTCCGCGCCGGACCCCAAGGTCCGACTCTGCTAGGCGACTAACTCACGCGTTCGGCCCGATACAACTGCCCAGCGTGCTTTACGATCGACCATACCAACGCCAGGGCCATCCCAACCATCCCGATCGCTCCGCCCACGTCGAACAGCAGGTACTGCTTACCGGCCAGGATTGCGTACGGCGTGCGCAGTAACGCAATGTTCCCCGCGATGAGCAACAGCCTCAGCTCGGTTGGACCAAACGCCGCGAATGACAGATGGAACCGGCCTACCGCATATGTCGCCAGGTACACTTCGATGCTCACCAGGAAATAGGCGACCAGCAAGCCCACTGCGATCCGCTCGCTCATGTATCCCGACAGCGCCAGTCCGGCGAACAGAAATACGCTGCCGCAGGCGTCCAGCACATGGTCGACATAGAATCCGTAGCGCGGCCGCTGCTTGCCTCGCACCCGCGCCAGCGTTCCGTCCAAGCTGTCACCGAACCAATTCAATGCCAGAAACAGAATTACCAGCCACAACCCGGCGGTGGAATAACGTGCATACCAATATGAAAATCCTACGGCCAGCAAAGATGTGAACCCCAGCGCGGTCAAATGATCGGGTTTTACCGCGTCCGGAAGAAGCTGTGCCAGCGCCAGTAACGCTCTTTGCTCAAGAATGGAAACCAAGCCCCGGTTCACCCTCTCGGCAGGCCGAAAGTCGTTTGTTTGCATGCCACCTAGACGTGCCTCGCGGGTCGACGTTAGTTAAGGTTTCGTAAAGTCTGTAACGAAGCCCTCCGCCACGCGTCGGCACATTAGTACAATAGAAAGAACTGTTTCCGTTTCGCTTTCCGTTTTCACTTGCATGACTTCATACTTTCCGACCTTGCCCGTTCTTTTGCTTGCATGTAGCTTTGCGGCTGTGGGCCAAGACGCCACCCCACCGCCGGCTGCCGATCCGCCGGTCCTTCAACCCGGCCAAACCGAAGCAACGCCTCCTCCCCCGGACAAGCGCATTTTTGGCGTTCTTCCTAATTACCGGACCGCCAACGCCACGGGCGTCTACACGCCGATCACGGTGAAGCAGAAGTTCGCCATCGCCGCCAAGGATTCGTTCGACTATCCGCTGGTGGGCCTGGCGGCCTTCATAGCCGGTTACGGACAGCTGGACAACTCCCATCCGGCCTTTGGCCAAGGATGGGCAGGCTATGGCCGGCGCGTGGGAACCTCATACGCCGATCAAGCCATCGGCAACATGATGACGGAGGGCGTCTTCCCCAGCCTGCTGCATGAAGACCCCAGGTACTTTCGTCGCGGATATGGCAGAAAATGGTCGCGCACGTTCTACGCCGCCACCCGCGTCTTCGTTACGCACACCGACTCCGGCGGCACGCGCTTCAACTTCTCCGAAGTCCTCGGCAATGGCGTCGCCACAGCAATTTCCAATGTGTACTATCCGGACGAACACGGAGTGGGCGATAACGTGGAAAAGCTAGGAGAGCAAATCGGCATTGATGCCATTTCGCAGGTGCTGAAGGAATTCTGGCCCGATCTCAAGCACAAGCTTTTTCACGGCCCGAATCCCAACCCGACGGCGGCTGAACTTTCCGGGCTGCGACCGTAGGGCCCTGAGCTAGCTCGCCTTCTTCTTCGGAGTTAGGCTCTTGCCGGTCGCAGCGCGAATGCGCGCCTCAATCTTGCTGGCATCGGACTTGCGCCGCATCTTCTTCAGCAGATCCACGTAATCGAGCGCAGTCTCCGCCAGCAAGTCCAGATTGTCCTCGGTGCTGCTCAGGAACATGGGCCGTTTGCCGGTCAAGACCCCTTTCTTATCCAAAATCGTCAGTGACAGCCGGTAGAGCGGTTCGGCGTCCGTCAGGTTCTGTTTGCTCACGTAAATCGCGGCCAGCGTGTTCAAACTAGCCACCGTGTCGATCTCGCGCGCCGTCAAGACTTGCTGGACCAGCGGCTCGGCGTCCACCGGCCGATTCAGCGCTTCGTAGAGTTCCGCCACCTTCTCGTATTTTTCAGCCAGCTCCGCGCTCCCCGGCTTCAGTTCTTTCATCCAGATGAACAGCGCGCGCTCGCTCAGCTTTTGCGCCTCCGCGAAACGCTTCTGCTCGGTGTAAATGGCCGCCAGCTTGTCCAGATTCTTCGCCACTTCCACGTGGTTCGGTCCCAGATTGCCCTCCCGGATGGAGAGCGTCTGTTTCAGCAGGGGCTCAGCGTCCTTCTGCTGCGCCAGGGCCAACGTGGCCAAAGCGTCCAGGGTAGGCAGTAGCTCAGGACTGTTGGAAGAAAACTTGTTCTGTTGGATCTTGAGCACGCGCTGGTACAGCCCTTCCGCCGCCGCCAGGTTGTGCTTGGCAACATTCACGCGCGCCAGTTGGCTCAAATCCGCCGTCAACTCCGCGCTTTCCGGGCCGGACGCTTTTTCGCGAATCGCTATGGCCCGCGCCAGAAACTTCTCCGCATCGGGGTATTTCGATGCCGCCTCTAGCACCCTGGCAACTTGCTCCAGAGACGGCACCAGCCTCGGATCATCGTCCCCATACTCTCGCTCCATGATCCGCAACTCCCGCGCGATCAAGTCCGCTGCCTGATCGTATTTCATTTGCGCGAAACTCACGCGCGCCACGTCGTCCACCGCTGGAATGATGGCCGGGTTCGCCCGCCCCAGCATGTCCTCTTTCAGCTCCAGCGTCTTCTGATAGACCCTTTCGGCTTCCCCATAGCGCCCCTCGGCCGAATAGTAGTCCCCCAGATCCTCATGGGCTTTCGCCACGCGAGGGTCCAGCGGCTTCCACTGCGCCGTCTCGCTCACTGCCGCCAGCAGTGTCTTCTCTTTTGCCGGAACGGCTGCCGGCGGTTTGTCCAAGCTCTGCGCTAAAGCTAAGTGAGCCATAGCGACAAATCCAGCGAAACTGAGCACTAGACCGAAGTGGACGATAGTTACACGGTGTCGGGGCATCATGTTGCCCCTTTAATCGTCAGATTGGCCATAGCTATATAGTCGGGCCAAGACACTAAGGCCCAAATGAAACTATCCCGGTTGAAGTTGGATATCGAAGTTGAATGTCCCAGCGCCCCGTCTTTCCAACAATCTGTGCGAACTTTCGCCCTCCTGGCCACTTCTTCCTAGGTGATCCCCGCTTTATCGTCCGGCTGGCGGTTGCTCCCTCTTGGGCTGGCTCAGTGCGATGCTGTGGTGGCCGGCTGCCTTTTCCCCCTGGCGCTGATAGTACTGATAAGCGGCCTAGACGACCTGGCTTTGGACGCCATCTGCCTTTGGGCTTTCCTCCGGAGTCAGATCAGGCGGCGGCTCCACGCTCCAGTGCCCATGTCCCGCCAAACGTCCAGCCAAAAGACGATTGCCATCTTCGTCCCACTCTGGAACGAGCACGCCGTCATCGCCGGCATGGTGGAGCACAATATTGCCGCCATCAACTATGAGGACTATCATTTCTTTATTGGGGCCTACCCCAACGACGACCCCACGCTGGATGCCGTTCGCGATCTGGAATCCCGTTTCCCGCGCGTTCACTTGGCCGTCTGTCCGCACAATGGGCCCACATCGAAAGCCGACTGCCTGAATTGGATCTACCAGCGCATGTTGCTTTTCGAAGAGCATCACAGTTCCGAGGAATGTGTCCGTTTCGACGTCGTCGTCACCCATGACGCCGAGGACCTCATCCATCCCGAGGCGCTTTCGTTCATCAACGCTTGCGCCGACGAATACGATATGGTGCAGATCCCCGTGCTTCCGCTACCGACGCCCCTGCGCGACTTCGTCCACGGCATTTATTGCGACGAATTTGCGGAATGGCAGACCAAGGACATGCCTGCACGCCAGATCATGGGCAGCTTTCTTCCCTCCAACGGAGTGGGCACTGGATACACGCGCCGGGCGCTGGAAATGCTGGCCAGTACCGAACACAACCTGATCTTCGAGCCCGCCTGCCTGACGGAGGACTACGAGAACGGTTTGCGTCTTCACAAGCTCCAATGCAAGCAGCGGTTCGTGCCACTAACGAAACATGGTTCGTGCATTGTTGCGACGCGCGAGTTTTTTCCGCGCACCGCACGATCCGCCATCCGGCAGCGTTCGCGCTGGATTCTCGGCATCGGGCTGCAATGCTGGGAGCGCAATGGCTGGCGGGGAAGTTTGCGCGAGAGATATTGGTTCTGGCGCGATCGCAAAGGTCTGTTGGGAAACCCGATCAGCCTGCTCAGCAACTTCGTCTTTCTGTACGGCATACTCACCTGGCTTGCAGCGCAATGCGCCGGAACGCCCTGGGGACTGGCGGAATATTCACTCTATCCCTGGCTGTTGGTGGCGACGCTCGCAATCCAATTTATCCAAACCGCCGTGCGCATAACCTGCTCCGCGCGGCTCTATGGACTTCGATTCGCCGTAGCGGTTCCCCTGCGCGCAGTGTATGGCAACTGGATCAACACCGTCGCTACCTGGAAAGCCGTCCGCTCTTATGTGCGCGCGCGCATTCGCCATGAGCCGCTGGTGTGGGTGAAGACCGAGCACGCCTACCCGTCGCGTAGTGCGCTGGTGGAGCACAAACGCAAGCTGGGCGAAATTCTGATCGGCTCAGGCTACGCGCAGGAAGCCGGCGTTCGCCGCGCACTGGAAAATCTGCCGCCGGGCATGCGCCTGGGCGAATATCTGGTACAGCACGGAACTATCACGGAAGACGAGTTGTACCAGGCGCTCAGCTTGCAACAAAGCTTGCCGTCGGGACGCCTGGAACCCTGGATCATCAGCAGCAACGTGGCTCGCGCGCTTCCCCGCCGCGTAGTCCGCGATTGGCGTGTGCTCCCGTTCCGCATTTCTTCCGGCAACATGTTCCTCGCCAGCCCGGAAATCCCCACCGACGATCTCACGCGGATCTTGCGCGGATTTACCCGATTGTCGCCGCGGTTTCATTTGGTGACGCCGCAGAATTTTGAAGAACTGGCGGCGAATCTGCTTTAGCTTCCAGGTAGCCGCTGCTTGCGCCGCTCTTTAATCTCGGTGAGAGCGATCAGGACGACCAGAATTGCAGAGTCCGCCAGAAGGATATGGCTGGGGCTCCAACCGGTGGCTTTGGCCCAGATTCGTGTAGATGGCACCATGACCACCGCGATAAGAATGTAGAACAACAGCCGAGCCGTGAATCCTACAATTTTGGGAGCCCCAACCACAGCGGATCGCGTACTTGCCCTACGCCGAGCCCATCTTCCTACCACCACAACGAGGAGGCAGGGTGGGAAGATCGCGAAGGCACTATAGATCCACACGATCGCCCTTACTTCCGCAGTTTGCGCGCCCCTATGGACGAATCCCATGGCGAGAAAACCAAGGACGGCGACCAGCGCCATTGTCCACTCGAATCGTCTTCCAACCCGGAGCCAGGCGCCCATTGTGCCCAGTATATGTGATCGCAGCCGTTACCGGCTGAATTGGACTCGAATATTGCGCAATTGCTCGAGATCTCCTGAGAGAGCCTCGCGATCGCGGTCCGAAACGTTGTTGAACCTCAGTACGAATTGCACGTCATTGATCGCGTCGTTTGTGCGCGAGTAAACGAACCATCTTGCCAAGTCCTTTCCAACAGATCCATTTGCCCCCGCGCCACATCGAAGCGATACCAATCGCCGGGATTTCCGACCATGCCTTTTTGAGCTCGATTCAGATCGGCCCAAGTTTTGGAGTATGCTTTTAGCCCGCTTTGATAAGCGTCAGTAACGTTGGGGTAACTGCGTTGAGTAAATCTTGTTTGGCCCCAAGATACCCCACCTCCGGCCAGTAACGTCGCGATAACGATGCTCCGAATCAGGTAGCGTTTCATTTCTACCTCCCGATGGTTAGACGCTCAATACAGTCTTAGCGAATCAACGCGGTTGCTCGATCGATTTGCTCTGCCATTGCCGCAAGTGTCTGCGCCACAATCGGAATCTGCGCGTTGGCATCGTCCCAACGCCGCTCCTCGATCGCCTCGCGAACCCCAGGCATCGTCTTCACGTCATAGCCGGTGTAGTATCCGGGTGCGTAGATCTGATGCTTGTACCAGGGACGGCGGGGGAGACCTTCGGGCCGCAACAGCGCACGATCGCATTGAATGAAGATCTGATCCAATTGCTTTCGGATGTTCAGCGGTAACGGAGACTCCGCTCGCTGTTCCTGTTCTTCGAACGTTCGCGCGCTGGTTCGCAACCGCGCGATGGCGTTTTCGAGCGGAGCGAAATTCAGATAAGGCACCGGACCCTTGGGCGCTGGCGCGACAAACGGTACACGCGGATCGGCTGCGAGCTCAAAGGAACGATCGGCGATAGACCGATTGCGATCTTCCGTATCTTTCCGCATTGTCTCGGTCATCTTCACCAATTCATTCACGTATCCGGCCACGGCACGAACAAATCCGTCGAAGCGAACGGGCAACGTCTCGGCATCTGCCAGGCGCATGGTCAACCGTCCGCCAAGCTGAGCGAGCGCTACCGCGTACTGAAAGTCAGGGTCGTCGAACTTGATGTAGTGGTCATAAGAATCATAGATGGAATGATACGATCCATCGCTCGCACTCTCACCGCCGAACCCGATGTTGAGCGCCGCGATTCCCAAATGTTGGAGGAAGGGCGTGTAGTCGGACCCCGTCCCCAGCGCCTCAAGAGTAAAGTCCTGCTTTTCGCGCGCGGCCTGCTTTTCTTGGGGCGTCCCTCGAACGACGATTGCCGCTCGATAGCGGTCCAGCGTAGAAACCTTGCGTTCAGGATCCATTACGTCGCGCGCGGCTTCATTCACGAAATGTTCCAGCGTGTGCGATCCGCCGATTTCGAGCGTTCCCCGCCCACTCACATCCGAGTTGATATACGCCACTGCGTGCTCGGTCAGTTCGGCGGCATGCTGCTCCGCCCATTCCGTGGAACCCAGCAGCATCGGCTCCTCGCCATCCCAAATCGTGTAGACAATGGAACGCCGCGGCTTCCATCCCGCTTTCACCAATGCCGCCACCCCTCGCGCTTCCTCCATCATCGGCACCAGTCCGCTGAGCGGATCGGACGCGCCGAAAACCCAGGCGTCGTGATGATTCCCGCGGATCACCCACTCGTCGCTCAACTCGCCGCCGGGCAGGCGCGCGATCACGTCGTAAGCTGGCGTCAGCTTCCAATCGAACTGCACTTCGAGATGCACCACCGCGGGACCTGGGCCCAGATGATACGTCAGCGGCAATGCTCCGCGGAATGCCTGCGGTGCAACAGGTCCGCCGAGAGCTTCCAGCAGCGGAGTGGCGTCGGCGTAAGAGATCGGCAGCACCGGGATCTTCGTGATGGTCTCGGCTTTGTCGCGCGGCAATCGTTGCGCGTCTTTGGTTGCGCCGATGCCAGGCGTCAGCGGGTCGCCAGGATATACTGGCGCATCCAGGACGCTGCCGCGCTGCGCGCCGTAGGCAGGCCGCCAGCCGCCCTTCGGGTACGCATCGCCCTGATAGTAGCCGTCATCGCGCGGGTCGGAATAGATCAAACAGCCCACCGCCCCATGCTCAGCGGCCACCTTCGGCTTAATGCCTCTCCACGAATGGCCGTAGCGGGCGATAACAATCTTGCCTTTCACATCGATGCCGCGTTCCGCCAAGACCTCGTAATCGGCTGGCACGCCATAGTTGACGTACACCAAAGGCGCGGTCACATCGCCGTCAATCGAAAAGGCGTTATAGACCGGCAGTTGATCTTGCCTGATCCCAGAGGTCTTGTCTTCCGGAAGAATGGGCTCCTCCAGCTTGGCGACAAAGCGCTGTGGCTGCGTCAGTTCAACGCGGCGCAGCTTCGGCGTGGGAAACAGCGGGTAGAAGGTCTCGATGGCTGTGTCGTAACCCCAGGACCGAAACTGCGCGGCGATGAACTCGGCATTCTCTTTATCCGCCGGCGACCCTAGGTGATGCGGCTTCGCCGATAGCCGCTCCATCCAGGCTTGAAGATCGCTGCGGTTCAGTGACCCGTCGAACTGTTTCTCGCGTTCTAAATGCTCGGTGGCTGCCGGGTCGCTGAATCCGGTCAGATGCAGCGGAGAGGGTGCCTGGCAGCGCAGCACCGACACTATGGCGTAGAGGGCGAGCAGCTTCTTCAATAGGGCGATTGTCTCATGATTTATCATGAGGACGTGCGCCGATTGCTCCTGATTGCGACCCTTGCCGCCGCCGCACTCCATCTCCGGGCAGCTCCGGAAGAAGCGCCGCTCACCGCCGATCAGATCGTCCAAAAACACGTGGAAGCCCTCGGTGGTGCGGACAAACTCAACTCCATTCAGTCCCTGGTGGTCACCGGAACAGCTTCCATCCTGGGTCAAACGGAGGCGCCTCTTACCATCCAGGTGAAGCGCCCGAATCTCATGCGCCTGGAGATGACTTTCCAGGGACGGAAAATCGTGCAAGCCTTTGACGGAAACACCGCTTGGACCATTAATCCGATGATCAGTTCGGAACCTAAGCCATCGAGCGACGAGGACACGCGCGCCGCGCAGGAATCCTCCGATTTCATCGGCGGCAACCTGGTGGATTACAAATCCAAAGGCAACACGGTGAAGCTGGTGGATAAGGAGGACCTGGAAGGCGTCGCGGTTTACAAACTCAAGATCACCAAAAAGAACGGCTCCGTCGAATACGATTATCTGGACGCCAAGAGTTTCCTGCCCATTAGAACCGAAGGCCGGCGGACGCAACTGGGCCAGGAGATCTTGTACGAATCCAAGATCGCCAACTACAAGCCGGTGGAGGGTGTGCTGATGCCTTTCCGCCTGACGCAATTGGTGAACGGGCGCCTGGCGATGGAAATCACCGTCGAGAAAATGGACGCAAACGTTCCGTTGGACGCCGAGGTTTTCAAAATGCCTGAGAAACCGGCGCCTCCGCAATGACGCGGCGCGACGAGGCTTCTATTCCGAGATCGTTTTTCCCGTAACAACGGTAAGGCGCTGAAGTATTTCGGCTCGCTCCTTGAAGTCCAACGGCATGGCAATGGTCTCGCCGTTCGCCATGGTGAGCAGCATCCCTTGCGTGGAGCTCAGTCTTTGATACCCGACAAGCCGCGCCACCTGTGAACGCTTGATCCCCTGAATACCCGCTATCGAAGCGCGGACGGGCCCACCGACTGGGGGGCGATAGACCAGCTCCATGTTTGTAAAAACAATGGCTCTACGACCCTCCGCCAGCATGCGGGGCAACCAAAACGCGGTCAATCCGAGTAGAATCAAGGGCCCGCGGCGCTCTCGCATCTCGGGAAATAACATCCAGGCGGCCCCTAGGATACAACATGTCAGGAACAACTTTAGTCGATAACGTTTGTTGTAAATTACGATCGCCCCGTCCTCTCCAGCATGTAGCCAACATCGGAAATGATGGAGTAGCGAGCCCATGCCTAACCTAGGATTCTCTGCCTGCCGCGTTTGACCAAAGTATACGCAAATGTCTTGCACAGCGTAGGCGCTAAAATCGATGTAGAGGCGAATCGTGCCGACAGTCGTCACCCAAAGACCCTATCGCCCGGTCCCCATGGATCCTCCGCGCAAGCGCTGGACCCGCGCCGAATGCGAGGCTCTTGAGGCTTCCGGCCTGTGGGATCAACAGCGCCTGGAATTGGTTCATGGAGAATTGATCAGCAAGATGGGCAAGAAACGTCCCCACGTGAATGCCCTTGTCGCCTTACAAGCCTGGCTGGTGGGAACATTCGGGGAACAGTTTGTCAATCCCGGGGCGCCAATCGACGTCGCTCCTGAGGATAATCCGACCAACGAGCCGGAGCCCGACCTGGTTGTACTTGCGAGACCCTCGCGCGAATTCCAGGATGCCAACCCGCGACCAGTCGACCTTCGCTTGGTGGTCGAAGTCTCGGACTCGACGTTGGGTTTCGACTTGACCACGAAGGCCGAGTTGTACGCCCGCGCAGGAATCGTTGAATACTGGGTTGTTGACGTCGCCGCCCGTAGGCTCATTGTGCATCGCGATCCGCGCGAAGGGTTGTACCACTCAGTCATAGCTTATAGCGACCAGGAAACGGCCAGTCCGCTCGCGTCACCGCAGTCTGAGTTCCGGGTCTTGGACGCTTTCGAAGCTTAGCGATTTGAGGCAATCACTTTCCCGCCTGCGGTAACATGCGGAGGTGTCAATTCCCGTCAAGCCGCCCGTGAAACAGCCGCCCCCGGAGATGACCGTTAAAGCGGTCTCGCTCGGCATCTTCCTGGCCTTCGTTTTCGGATCGGCCAACGCCTATCTGGGAATGAAAGCCGGCCAGACCGTCGCCGCCACCATTCCCGCGGCTGTCATCGCCATGGCGCTGTTTCGCATCCCGGCGTTTCGCGGCGGCATTCTCGAACAGAACATCACGCGCACGGCGGCATCGGTGGGCGAAGCACTTGTTGCGGGCGCCATCTTCACCATCCCCGCATTTATGATGGTCGACATCGGCGGCCAGCGCTTGTGGACCGATTTGCGATCGCACTATTGGGAGGCTACGCTCATCCTTCTCGTCGGCGGGCTGATCGGCGTCTTCTTCATCATCCTTTTGCGCCGCCCGTTATGTGTGGACGCCCCACTGCCGTGGCCCGAAAGCGTCGCTAGCTACGAAATCGTCAAATCCGGTGAAGCGTTGGAGACGAAAGCACCGCGCTACATTTTTGGCGCTCTGGGATTTGGAGGGCTGATCGAGATCCTGACCGACGACAAAGGCGCGCAGATTTTCCACGAATATATCGAAGGGTTTCTCAAATTCCCGCGCTCCGTCATCCAACACTTCGACTTCGAAAAGAAACCCATCGGCGACGTGACGCATTTCGGCGGCGTCCCGTGGTCCACGCCCAGCCTCTCGCCCGCGCTCATCGGCATCGGCTACATTATCGGACCCGAGCTTTCTTCCATCAACGTCGCGGGCGGAATCATCGCCTGGTGGATCCTGATCCCGCTGCTGCTGTTCTTCGATCCCGACCTGCCGCGCCGCATCGGCACCAATGACCCGGCGGTGGCCGCCAATTCAGTCTGGTTCAATGTGGTCCGGCCTATCGCGGTTGGCACTATGCTTGTCGGCGCCGCCAGCACCATGTTTTCCATGCGCGAGTCGCTATGGAGTTCGCTGCGCGGCATCTTCACCGCATCCGCCGCCGCGGCCCACGAAGCGAAAACGATCGATCCCACCGAACAGGACATCCCTCCACGCTGGGTTGTGATCTGCACCGCTGTGCTTCTGATTCCGATCACCTCGATTTATTACTACTTCACGCATGGAATCGTCTCCGCGATTGTTGCCGCAGTGATCATGACGATCACTGGATTCCTGCTGTCAGCGGTCGGCGGCTATCTGGTGGGATTGGTCGGCAGCTCCAACCAGCCGCTGTCGGGGTTGACTCTCGCGGCCCTGATCATCGCGGCGCTCGTGATGCTGACCATCGGCGTTACGGGACTCTCGGGGGTCGCGGCCGTGCTCGGCGTCGCCGCCGTGGTGTGCGTGGCGTGTTCGGTCTCCGGATCATTAATTCAAGACTTGAAGGCGGGCCATTTACTCGGCGGAACGCCTTGGAAAATGGAAGTGGTCGAAATCATTTCGGTGATTTTGCTCGCATTCTTCTTGATGGGGCCGATCATCGCGTTGCACCAAGCCAATCTCGCTACCGGAGGCATCGGAGGCCGGGCATTACCAGCGCCGCAAGCTGGTTTGATGGCGCAATTGGCAAAAGGAATCGTCGGTGGCCAAATGGCTTGGGGATTGCTCGGAATCGGCGCCGCGTTTGGAATTGCGCTGCTATTGTGCGGCGCGCGCTCGCCAATGCTGATTGCCGTCGGAATGTATTTGCCGTTCGACACCAGCTCCGCGATTTTCATCGGCGGATTGATCAAGTGGATTCTCAACCGGATGACGGCGAGGCGCAGCGCCGAGCAAAAGCTGCTTATCGAAGAGAGAGGTACGCTGCTGGCGTCTGGCCTGATCGCCGGCGAAGCCATCGTCGGCATCCTGCTTGCCGTGGTGTTTCTCACAGGAATCCCATCCATCGCCACGTTCAGCTTCACCCCGGCCTGGGGCGGCTGGCTGTCCCTGATTGGATTCGCTTCGATCGCGTATGTATTGATTCGCATTCCCGCCAGCGCGGATCATTCTTAATCTACGATCAGCTTAATCTACGATCAGGCCTGATCGACGATCACGGCGTAAATTTCGCCTGGACCATGCACGCCCCGGACTAAGATCTGTTCGATGTCGGCCGTGCGGCTGGGACCGGTGATCAGAACCATGGAACTGGTGTGATCGGCTGGGCGGGGAAGAATGCTCAGCAGTTCGTCAAGATTCGCGAGAATGAGCGAGCGCGGAAAGATCGCGATGTGCGCCGGAGGAAGCAGCGAGACAAGCCGGGCTTCGTTGTGGCTGGAAAGCATCACGAAACTGCCCGTCGCGGCCAGGGTGAAGTCGACGCTGGTGATCCCGATATCGGCCGCGGCACAGGCTTCTTTCAACTCGTCGCGCTCAGTGAAACCGGCGTGAACCTGCGGGAGTCCCGTGACGCCACACTTACGTAGAAAAGGCGAATTCGACGCCACGGCGCTCTTCCGAACCAGCAAATCCGCGATCGCGGGCGCGACGGCCGAGGTATCTCGAACCCGAATTGATTTTCCGCCCAAGTTTTCGAACTTCTGGACGAAGAGATCGACATAGAGATTGCGATCCGATCGAGGGATGTGCAATGTAGGGGCCGCCAGTTCGCCAGAATGAAGAGGGGCCGCCTCGGAAAGAGGAGGTCGGCCCGCGGCCCTCCCTAACGCTTTGCGGATCTCGCCGAAAATTTGTTCACGCGCGGTCACGACGAGCCCCTCCGTTTCTTCCACCCCTGCTGGCCCAATATTGATGAAAGCTCTGCTTTGCCGGCTCAGGTACGGTGCGTTGGCTGGCCCATTTCTTGAGCGGACCGATGGGTGGCACCAACGGAAAGAAAATCGATCCCAAACTCGCTAGTAATAGATAGATCTTCGGATGGGTCGCGATCCAGGCGAATAGCTGGAACGCGAAGCGCTCCATGCCGTCCGAGTCCTGACGCCGTTTCACCTCCGTTACTTCCTCGCGCAACTTCAGCAGCAGCTTCGGAATTTCAATTTTGACCGGGCAGACCTCGGCGCAAGCGCCGCACAGGCTGGACGCGAACGGCAGCCAGGTATCCTGATTGACCCCGTGAAACTGCGGCGTGATGATGGCGCCGATGGGCCCCGAATATACCCACGGATAGTTGTGGCCGCCGATCTTGCGATAGACCGGGCAATGATTCAAGCACGCCCCGCAACGGATACAGTACAGCGACTGGCGCTTCTCTGGATCGGCCAGCAGCTTGGTCCGGCCGTTGTCGAGCAGCAAGAGATAAAACTCATCGGGGCCATCGATCTCGTTTTCGCGCCGTGGTCCAGAAAGAAACGATGTGTAAACCGTGAGCGGCTGGCCAGTGGCGCTGCGGCCGAGAAGATTTAAGAACACCGCCAGATCCTGCGCGCGCGGAATCACTTTCTCAATGCCCGCGATGGCGATGTGAATCTTTGGCGCTGAAGTGCTGAGGCGCGCGTTGCCTTCGTTCTCCACAACGACAATGGCGCCCGAATCGGCGATCAGAAAATTCGCGCCGCTAACACCCATGCCGGCTTCCAGGAATCGCTGGCGCAAAACACCGCGGGCTATTTTTGTTTGTTTCTCGATCACCACTTCGTTTTCAACGCCTAGCTCCTTGGTGAAAACGTCGGCGACGTCGTAACGAGTTAAGTGGAGCGCGGGCGCAACAATGTGATACGGTCGCTGATGTGCGAGCTGAAGGATGTATTCGCCGAGATCGGTCTCAATGGCTTGCAGGTGATGCTTCTCCAGGCGCTCATTGAAATGGATCTCCTCGCTGGTCATCGATTTCGATTTCACCAGCATGTGCAGATCGCGCTCTCTCGCGAGATTGATCACGAAATCGGCGGCTTCTTCGCCGGTGCGGCAATACACGACTTTGCCGCCGTGCGCGATTACGTTCGATTCGAGCTGCTCGAGATAATAATCGAGATTCTCGATGGTGTGTTTCTTGATGGCGTTCGCTTTGTCGCGGAGTTCCTGGTAATCGGGCAAAGCCTCTGCGCTGACCACTCCCGCGCGATGATCGATCAAGCGGCCAGTAGCCGTGTAGATTGCAAGCTGCAGCCGGGAATCGTTGATCGCCTGTTGAATCTCTGTTTCCGGCGCTTTCATCTTCTTGCAGACCTCATCGGGACGCCAGCACCTCAGCGAGATGCAGCGTCCGGATGGGAAGGCCCGCGCGATCGATGACGCCTTGCAACTGCATCAGGCAACTGGAGTCGATGGATACCACCGTTGACGCGCCGGTCTTCTGGATGGAATCGATCTTGGTGCGGGCCATCGCGCCTGAAACCTCGGGAAACTTGATGGAGAATGTTCCCCCGAAACCGCAGCATTCCTCAGCCGCGTTCATTTCGGCCAGAGTGAGCCCTTGCACTTTCGCCAGAAGCTTTCGCGGTCCGGTTTTGATGTGCAGCTCTCGCAACGCGTGGCAGCTATCGTGATAGGTGACGATGCCGTCGAAGCGCGCGCCGACATCTTCCGCCTGAGCGACCTCGAGCAGGAAGCGCGAAAACTCCCAGACACGTGGCTCAAGAGCATGGGCCTCGGCAAGGAGCTTGGGATCGTGCTCGAAGATGTCCGCAAAATGATGCGAGATCATCGAGGTGCACGAACCGGAGGGCACGATGATGGTTTCAGAATCGCGAAAGACATCCAAAAAGTGCCGTGCGATCTTGCGTGCTTCCTCCGTGTATCCGGAATTGAATGCAGGCTGCCCGCAGCAGGTTTGCGCCGCGGGGAAATGCACCTGATAACCCAGGCGCTCCAGCACTTGGGTCATTGCGATACCCACTTGGGGAAAAACCTGATCGACGATGCAGGTGACGAACAGGGAGACGCGCGTGTTCAATCCGGGAGTTTAACATAGACGTTGTGGAGCTAATCACGGTCGGCGAGCCTATGCCTCGCGAAGAAAACTATCTGGCGCTGGAGCGCGGCAATATCTTGTACTTTCCGCATACGCCGTTTGCGTTGTCTGACGAAGAGCGCGAGGTTCTGCGGAGCACCGGACTTTCGTCCAGCAGCCACCATAAGAACATCGCTTACCGGCCGGCCGCGGACAAGGTGACCGGGTTCGATCCCTCGGCGGTTTCCGATCCGGAGAAGCTGCGCATAGTGATGCGGTCGTATTCCGAGCGTGCGTTGGCCTTTTCGTGGAAGCTGCTGCCGCGCTACATGGAGAAGGCGCGCATCGATTTCGCCAGTTTCCGGCCGCAGGAGGAAGAAGGTCGCGATTTGCCGACCAAGAAGCGCAACGATCTGCTGCATGTGGATGCTTTTCCGACGCGGCCGACGCGCGGCGACATGATCCTGCGATTCTTCACCAACATTCACCAGACGAAGCCGCGAGTTTGGATGACGTCCGATCCCATGGGCGCGCTCGCGCTGCGCTATGCCCGCGATGCAGGGCTCCCGGAGGCGGCGAAGCATCCCAAGGGGTCGTTGGGGAGCCGCGTGCTGGGTGCGTTTGGCGGATTGGATGCGAAACGGTCAGCGTATGACCGGTTCATGCTGGGATTTCACGACTACTTGAAGTTCAACGGCGAGTATCAGCAGAACTGCGCGAAGTACCGGTTCGAGTTTCCGCCGGATTCAACCTGGATGGTGTTCACCGATGTAGTTCCGCACGCGGTTTTGTCGGGGCAATATGCGCTGGAGCAGACGGTGATTGTGGATCGGGAGAGCTTGGTGAGGCGGGAAAACGCGCCGATCGAGATTTTGCAGGGGTTGTGCGGCCGGCAATTGGCTTAGAGGCGCCGCGGGCTGCGGCGGCCTAGAGATTAGGGGTTAAGGATTTGGGGTTGGCACCTATCGAAAACAGTCCCGTAGGGCGCTAGTGAGAAAGGTTGCAAGCCTGTCCCAGGCGTACAACACCAGGCCACACAGGGAGCCCGTGCAGAAGGTGATTGCAAACGTTCGTAGGGCCGTCTCAAAAACCTGCGTCGGCGAAACTCCGACAAAGGCGCCCGGAACAAGGATCGCCATCCCCACTGGATCGGTTGCCACGGCAAGGAAAAAGCCGCAGCAGGCGCCGAGGAACGTGACGATAACGACTCCGGCGCGATCAAACGGACTCAAGGATTCAGTGCGAGGTCCGGTCGTCATGTTCGTCATACATGACGAGAGAATCGCTTGAAAAGTCGGCGTCGGCTTAAGCCCAGCTTAAGCCGACGAGGCACGTAAAGTGCGCGCGCAACAGAAAGTTCTACTGCGCCGACCCCATGGACGGCTTTCCGAACCGTGACTCCTCGATCGGCACGTTCACCTTCACATCGGTGAGCTTGTAGGTATCCCGGCCGTCCAGCCATTGGAATTTGTACTCGAACGGGAACTTGACGCCGTCCACGTCGCGATAGTCGGAGTAATCCACTTGCGAGGGCACGCGGCCAATCGGCGTCCGGCCGAAGCGGATCTCCCGCACCAGCAGGCCCGACTGCTTGTCGAAATACAAGGTCACCAAAAGATTTCTGGGGCCTCGGCCTTGTACCACTTCCACATCTTTACCGTCGATGGTGTCGGGATAGCCAACAGTCAAATTGGTGAGCACCTGCTTGATCTGTCCCGGGAACGCGAGCTCGGCGTCGAAATGGAGCCCGTCCAACTCGGTACCAGTCACTTCGTACTCGCCCAACAAGGCGCGCGGTGTGGTTACCCAACCGGTGGTTCCGTTGAAGGAGCGCGTCTGGTTTCCACGGTCCGGAGCGTCCTTGTAGGTAACGCGTACGGTCCGCTGATCGGGAGCCTTGGCGAAAATTTCAAACTGGCCTCCGCCCTTCACCTGAACGTAGCCGCCCTGCGTTCCGGTAGCGACAAAGCTCTTCAGACTGGCCAGCTTTTGCGCTCCGCCCAAGGCCGCAATGTATTTATCGAGAATCACGGTGGCGGCAGGCTGGGTCCCGTCCTTCGCGATGATGTCGTCCTTCTCTTCGTTGGGGGGACCGTAGAGATTATCCAGCGCGATGGTCGTGGCGGGCACATCTTTTCCGTGGTGGCAGGTCCAGCAGCTTACCAGCGGCGCTCCGCCAAAGTTGGTCTTATTGATAACGACCACCATCTCCGTCATCCTGCGCGCCATCTTCTTTCTATTGGTGTCGGCTTCCCAGACCACCTTGTCGGTACCGGCGCCAGTGTGGCAGTCCGCGCAATCAAAGCCCAGGGCGGCAGCCATGACGCCCATACTTCCCATAAAATCGTCAACCGTTAGCCCCTTGAGCGGGCTGGTGGTGACGTTCTTAAAAACTTCTCCCGCGGTCTGTCCTTTCGCTGGCGTGCCTGCCTGGCCGGCCAACGGGATGCCGCTCAGGCAAACGACTGACATTGCAGCGACCGACAGGGTCAGCCGGCTCGACCAAAACTTCATGTTGTACTTCCTCCCTAAGGTTGTCTGAAGGACCTATCGTACTAATGACGGCATTCCAACGCAACCTTGTTACCGCCGAAAACGAATCTCATTGCCTTACCAGTTCATTTCCCCACCATGTGCCCCGGCGCTTTGTTGTTTTCTTCGCAGACGTATTCGATGAGATCGTCTTGGGGTAAAAGATGGACTTTGGCGGCGACATTCCAGGGTTTCGAGTAAGCCTTGGGATCGTTGATGGTGATCATAAGATCCATGTGACCGAGATCGCGCCGGGTAAAGCGCTCAGTGACATGCAGCGCGTCCGTGGCCGGGTGGCCGGACATGTCGAGCCAGGTTTTGCCGTTGAAGCCGGCGGTTTCAACCACCAGCGTATCGCCGTCCCATTTGCCGACCGAATAGCCCTGCCAGGCCGGGTTCGGATCTTGCGGAAGGGGCCGGCCGTCGGTGAAAATCTGCCGGAAGATGGTGCGCGATTCGTACAGAATCACGATGAGGCCGGGCGTCTGCACGATCTTATAAGGATGCGGAACAGTGTCCTTTTCCGGGATGCCGGAAGGCAGGCACTGAGCGCCGGGGTGGTCCTTGCCGTTGCTCTCCGCGCGCTCTTTATAGGTGGCTTCGGCCCAGGGCAGGAACAGAACGTCGCCAGGTTTCAAATCGCTCGCAAGATTGGTGAGGAGCTTGGGATTTTGGCCTTCGGCGTACATTTCCCAGACACCCGAAAGATCGGGCGTGCCCTCAGCGGTGCGCGGAGTAGGAGCGTTGAGGTTGACCTTGCCGTCGGCAGTGCGTGGGAGTTTGGGCGAAGCAACGCGAGGCCATTGGGAGTACGAAGAACTGGCGGTAGCTAAGAGGGCTAGACAGACCAAAAATGTGCGGGGCATACGGTTTGGGACAGTATACAGCAGACAGAATCCAGAAGTCAGAAGTCAGAATCCAGAAGTCAGAATCCACAAGTCAGAATGTGGGAATCATTTCCTATCGATCGCATTCCAAAGCGCTGCGAGAAGAACTGAATAGGAACTGAATAGGGAAGACGAACCAACGTCAGGACGACGAAATTAATAAGAGTGCGTTCTTCCCACGGCGCCTCGACTGCCACAAAGAGCGGAGAGTACTCGGGTCTTCAATTCCAGGAATTCTGAATTCTGACTTCTGAATTCCGTCTTTTGAATTCTGTCTTCTGGACATGCTAGCGTTACAGCTTGGAAGTGAAACAAACACTGGACGTCACGCATTCCGACACCAGCTTTTTTGGCCATCCGCGCGGCTTGGCGACGCTGTTCTTCACAGAGATGTGGGAGCGCTTCAGCTACTACGGGATGCGCGCCATCCTGATCCTGTTCATGACGGCAAGCGTGGCGAAAGGCGGCTTGGGCTTTCCGGTGGTGAAGGCGGGCGCGATCTACGGCTTCTACACGGCGATGGTGTATTTGCTGAGCCTGCCCGGCGGATGGGTGGCGGATCGCATCTTCGGACAACGGCGGGCAGTACTCTACGGCGGCATCCTAATCGTTGCGGGGCAATTCTTTCTGATGAGTCCGGGCGTGCAGGGATTCTATGCGGGTTTGGGCCTGTTGATCTTCGGAACAGGATTGCTAAAGCCCAACGTGAGCACGATGGTAGGGCAGCTCTATGCGCAGGGCGACCGGCGGCGCGATTCGGGCTTCTCCATCTTCTACATGGGCATCAATCTCGGCGCTTTGCTTTCGCCGCTGGCCGTCGGATGGGTGGGCGAGCGAATCGGTTGGCGACTGGGCTTTGGACTGGCCGGCGTAGGTATGGTAGCGGGGCTCATCCAATACACCATAGGCGGCAAGTATCTCGGATCAGCCGGACTTCATCCGGCGCCGCCCGGGAGTCCAGAGGCGGGAAGGCGTTTGAAGCGGAACACCGCGCTGAGCGCGGCGGCGGCTGCGCTGATTCTGGGAGCCATCGGATTGCTCGCCACGACAGGTGCCTTGGAGATTACCGCGGAGCGTGTATCCGCTGCTCTTGGCCTGGTCTTGATCGCAGTCTCAGCCGGAATCTTCGCATGGCTGCTGTTGGGACGCGGTTGGTCGGCAACGGAGCGTAAGCGTTCCGGCGCCATTCTGGTTTTATTCCTGGCATCGTCGGTATTTTGGGCGGCTTATGAGCAAGCCGGCTCGTCCCTGAGCCTTTTCGCCGAGCGCAGCACGAATCGCGTGGTGCTCGGATTTGATTTTCCGGCCAGCTGGTTTCAATTTGTTCCGGCGCTTTTCGTGATGATTCTGGCTCCCGTGTTTGCATGGCTGTGGATCGCGCTGGGTAAGCGAGAACCGTCCAGCCCGGGCAAGTTTGCTTTAGGCTTGCTATTCGGAGGAATCGCGTTTGTGATTCTGATTCCTCCAGCGCGTGCGTCGATGACGGGCGCATTGGTTTCGCCCTGGTGGTTGACCAGCACCTATTTTCTACAAACGGTGGGCGAAATGTGCCTGAGTCCAGTGGGGCTGAGCGCGATGACGAAGCTCGCGCCGGCGCGCGTGGCGGGAATGATGATGGGTCTGTTCTTTGTCTCGCTCAGCATTGGCGACTATCTGGCCGGGATAGCGGCGTCGCTCTACGAATCCATGCCGCTGCCGGAGCTATTCGGAGTGGTGGCCTGCATTGCATTCGGCGCGGCGGCCGTGTTGGCGCTATTGGTGAAGCCGACAGTGAAGTTGATGTCTGGTGTGAAGTAGCAGAACAGGTTATGTTCATCGGTCACTTTGCGGTGGGATTTGCGGCCAAGCGCTTCGCGCCGCGCAGTTCGGAGTCGGTGTTGCTGACTGCGCCGTTACTGGCCGATATTCTCTGGCCCGTCTTCTTGCTATTGGATTGGGAGCAGGTACGGATCGATCCTGGCAATACACGCTTTACCCCATTCGACTTTGTTTCCTACCCTTGGTCGCACAGCCTGCTGATGTTGTGTGTCTGGGCCACGGCATTCGGGGCTATCTACTACGCGATCACGCGCTATTGGGCGGGTGCGATCGCGATTTGGATCGGCGTGGTAAGCCACTGGGTCCTGGATTGGATCACGCATCGGCCTGACATGCCGCTCTATCCGGGCGGAGCTCGCTATGGACTGGGCTTATGGAACTCGATCTCGGGCACAATGGTGGTGGAGATTCTGATGTTCTCGGCAGGAGTGTGGATGTATGTGCACGCGACGCGGGCAAAAGATCGCATCGGACGCTACGCGTTCATCGCGTACATTGTTTTACTGCTGCTGATTTACGTCGCAAATGCATTCGGCACCGCGCCCGGCAGCGTGACTGAGGTTGCGTGGGCGGCAATCGCGCTCCCGGTAGTCTTCATTCCGTGGGCGTGGTGGTTTGACCGGCACCGCGGCAGAAGAGGGGAGTTGGCATGATCGTGGTTCGGTTGGGTGCTTGGGCTGCGCTTGCCCTTGTTTTGTATGGACAGCCCAAACCCAAAGATGTGGATGGCTGGGACCGGATCAAATGGGGTACGACCATTGCCGACGCCCGCTCTGCCTACGGCATCGACACTCAGCCCGAGAGCAAGGACAACTGGACACTGCTGCAGCTCAACCCGGTGAAGATTGGCAACGTCGAGATGGGAGTTCAGGTTGGAGCCAGGCTCGTTGAGAAGGTGCCCAGCAGTGAGAAAATTACATCCGTAAGACTGTGGTCGTTTTTTGGGCTTCCGAGCTCGGTGCCACTTGCTGGACCTCAAGATTTCGACACGCTCCGGACAGTGCTGATCCAAAAGTACGGCCATCCAGCCAATGAGGAAGTGACTAGAGGCGAAAACAACCACCTGATCAAAACTGTTCGTTGGACATTCCCATCCACCTCGATCGTCATGACGTTGGAGCAATCGGCACTATTGCCCAATGTCGGTACCATTTATCTGGAGTACACTGCGAACCCTTCCTGAATTGCCGGGGCTGCGTAACAATACAGGGATGGCTCCGCTGCGCGGATCGTTCTGGGTGTTCGTGTTGTACGACGTAGCCGAGGAGATCCGCATCGACCAACTGCGCGATCTGGTGGGCGCAGAGACTGCGCGGCCGCAGCCGAGTTTCAAACATCCCGCGCCTGAGTATGTACGCTTCGAGCGCCCGCCTGCGATCGAGTATCCCGAGCCGATTGCGCTCGAATCGGGCGAGCGGTTTGAGGCGCGAATCAAGTATTTTGACTACGGCGTCGCCAGCGTCGAGCTGAAGATGGAGTTCGAGGCGGATTGGGAGCAATTGATCCGGTTGTCGAACCGCTGGATTCTTGCACCGGAGATCGAGCGGAGGACCGCGGAACTAATTCACACGCGGATGGAGCGCGCGGCGCCGGCTTTGGTGCAAGCGTATCCGGCACGGCTGAGCGAAGACTACTACATCATCCATTTGCGCGAGGCGCTGGACGAGGACGGCCAACCACTGACGGCTCCCGTGATGCTGGCCAAGCGTGGAGAACAGATCGCACAGATCGTCCGCGGTGAATCGCAGCCACTGGCGGAGAGCGAGCGTCGCGAAGTGCTGCAGTCGAGCCTGTCCTACTATCCGACCGACTTGCTGGTGACCGGCTGGGTGGCCGCGCTGGTTTACGATACCGCCGAGGGCGCTGCGCCGACGATTCAGCTGCTCGAATACGCGAACACGCAGTTGCTTGAGTTCCGGCACTACGACGATGTTCTGACGCGCGTGTTGGAGAACGTATACAAGATGTTGGAGCATCGCGGCGGATTCTTCCGGCGCTGGAAGATGGCGGGCCAGGCCGAGCGGCTGAATACTCTTCGGCTGGACGTGCGGGAGTTGACCGAGCGCACCGACAATGCGATCAAGTTCCTGAGCGATATGTTTTACGCGCGGGCCTACCGGATCGCGGCGGCGCGCGTGGGCGTCACCGATTATCGCAACCTGGTGGAAGAGAAGCTGCGGACTGCGGGCGAGCTCTACGAGTTCATGATGAACGAGTTTCATCAGGCGCGTGCGTTCGCGCTGGAGGCGATGGTGGTGGCGATTCTGGTGATCGAGTTATTTTCCCTGTTTCGGGGCGGGCACTGAAGTTGGGCGCGGCTCGCATGTGTATAATGTCTATGGGAAATACACATCGATGCGTACGAATATTGTCATCGACGATCGGCTGATGAAAGAAACGCTCCGTGCGACCGGGCTCAAGACTAAGCGGGAGGCAGTCGATCTCGGGTTGCGGACTTTGCTTCGTTTAAGTAAGCAGGCCGAGATCCGGCGGTTTCGCGGTAAATTGCACTGGACTGGCGATCTGGACGCGATGAGGAGGGACCGATGATCCTCGTCGATTCCAGTGTCTGGATCAACTACTTCAACGGAAGTTTAACCCCGGCGACCGACAGGCTCGACGAGCTATTGAGACGCCAGCGGCTCACCCTGCAGGAACTTGCTAACGCCACTGCGGTTAGCCTCGCCGCTTGGAAGAGTAGCCTCGGGGAACTTGAACGCCTGGCGGTCGGCGATCTAATTCTGACGGAGGTCCTTCAGGGCTTTGCGGATGACCGCGATTTTTCTGCGGCCCGAATCGTACTTTCGTCGTTCGACATGGTGGAACTAGGTGGTCGGAAGATCGCAATTCAGGCGGCGAAGAACTTCCGGATGTTGCGTAAGGCTGGCGTCACGGTCCGCAAGACCATCGACACGCTGATCGCTACCCGTTGTATCGAGAGCGGGTACGAATTGTTGCATGAGGACCGCGATTTCGATCCCTTCGTAAAACATCTAGGCTTGCGCGTCGTGATTTAGAGGCTGCAATCTTCCCGCGCAAACTGATCAAAGAGGTCATCGAGTTTCACATTGAGGCCGTGCGAAAGAACCGGGACGTGGTTGCCCAGCGGACGCGGCATGTTGAACAGGTGGAGGTCTCAACATAAGAGGGCATTCACGGTTCTTCAGCACCACCGCAGCTGTTGTGCTAAAATTTTTGATGGATTTGTAAATTCCGGTCCCTCCGCCGATTTCAGCTTTGTCCTCTTCTACAAGCGGGTTGCGGTTTGACGATGTAGGCGGGAGGGATTTGGGTTTTGGACAGGTGGCCGAGCGGTTAATGGCAGCAGACTGTAAATCTGCCGCTCCTTGCGAGCTACGGAGGTTCGAATCCTCCCCTGTCCACCAGAAAAGGTTTTGGCCGTTGTAGCTCAGCTGGTAGAGCGCGTCCTTGGTAAGGACGAGGTCACCGGTTCAATCCCGGTCAACGGCTCCACTTCTTAAAAAAGGGAACGACGAGAAGGATCTGAAATGGCGAAGGAAAAATTTGACCGCAGCAAGCCGCACGTAAACATTGGAACGATCGGGCACATCGATCATGGCAAGACGACGTTGACGGCGGCGATCACCAAGGTACTGGCCAAGCACAACCCGAAAAATAAGTTCCGCTCGTTCGATTCGATCGACAACGCGCCGGAAGAAAAGGCTCGTGGAATCACGATCGCGGTGGCGCACGTGGAGTATGAGACGGCCAACCGGCATTATGCGCACGTGGATTGCCCGGGCCACGCCGACTACATCAAGAATATGATCACGGGCGCCGCGCAGATGGATGGCGCGATCCTGGTGGTGGCTGCCACCGACGGCCCGATGCCCCAAACGCGCGAGCATATTCTGCTGGCCCGGCAAGTGGGTGTGCCTTCGATTGTGGTGGCGCTGAACAAAGTGGATATGGTGGACGATCCGGAGCTGCTC
>Ga0187888_1000860_pt1 | contig 31446 bp, 29 predicted proteins | sample June2016WEW_7_40_FD_132987 | JGI IMG/M metagenome (GOLD analysis project Ga0187888, IMG submission 132987) | Peatland microbial communities from SPRUCE experiment site at the Marcell Experimental Forest, Minnesota, USA - June2016WEW_7_40 | ecosystem: Environmental > Terrestrial > Soil > Wetlands...
AGTTCGAAAAGGGGACATTTCTAACGAGATAAGAAAGGGGACATTTCTAAAGAGCTTTGACAACTGTGCATTTTTCACTTGACAAACCGCTCCGCGTGTGATAGCCTATTCTGATGGTCAATAGGGACAATTCGCCGCAGAAGGAGAGTTCGATGCCCGGAGGCGAAAGGAAGTGCGGAACGGTGGCGGCGAAACGGGCAGGCAGGGATTGGCGGAAAATACAAAAATAGTACGAACGAAGCCACTATATGGTTGAAAACACACGAAGGCAGTCGAAACGAAGCCAAGAAGTATCTGAAAACAAAGGAGTTATTCGATACGAGCGGCGCGAAAGCTAAGAAGTACGTGACATCAAACGAGATATCATTCCTGAAGGTCTCCAATATGGTGGTCCTTTGCGCACGGAAAGACGCAAATTCGCTTCAAAACAAGCAAAAATGCACCGTTGGGCTCAAAACGAAGCGAAGCTTCCGGGGTGTCGGGGAAAACGACAACAAGTCGGCTAGACGAGCGCAGTGGATTCCCGCTTTCGCGGGAATGACGTGATTTTCGAGAGAGTTTTGTTAAAATGAAAACGATGTACGACGAAGTTGTGCCCGTCACCGAAAACCGGCCCCTCAGCGGCAGCCATTTTCTGTTGAGTGTTGAATCTCCCCGCCAGGCTGAGAGCGCCCGTCCCGGCCAGTTTGCCATGCTGCGAATTCTCGGCCGATCGGATGTACTCCTGCGGCGTCCGATGAGCATCTATGATTTGAAGGGCGCGAATTCGGCCGGGAAGCGTGTCGGTCAACTGACGGATTCGCCAAGGATCATGCAATTCCTCTACAAGGTTGTGGGCCACGGCACCCGCCTGATGGCCGAACTCAAGCCCGGGGACAAGGTCGGACTGCTGGCGCCGCTCGGCCACGGTTTTTTTGAAGAGGAGTACCTACCCCGCGCCCACGAGTCGGACGAGATTCTCCATGTCGCGGGAGGAATTGGGATTGCCGCCCTGCTCCTGCCGGCGAAGCGATTGGCGGAGGCGGGCTTTCGCCAGCGCCTTTTTATGGGCGGGCGTAGCAAAGTGGACTTGGTCGGGGTCGAGGATTTCAAGCCCTTGGTGCGGGGGAGCTTGCTCGCCACCGAGGACGGGTCAGCGGGCTACCGCGGCTACGTCACCAGGCCGCTCGAGAATTACCTGGAGCGCCACTCGGACAAAAAGTGCCTGCTGATGGTCTGTGGGCCTTGGGCGATGTTACGCGCCGCCGTCCAACTGGCAGGAAAATACGGCCATCCGTGCCTGGTCTCGATGGAGAACCGCATGGGTTGTGGGCTCGGGGTGTGCCTGGGCTGCTGCATCCGCGTCCATGGCTCCGGACACGAGGCCTATCAACGCGTCTGCACCGAGGGCCCGGTCTTCTGGGCGGATAAGATCGTATGGGACGAGCCCGGTAGCGGTGAGGCAGTGGGCAGTAGGCAGTAGGCAGTAGGCAGTAGGCAGTAGGCAGTAGGCAGTAGGCAGTAGGCGGTTGGCGGTTGGCGGTTGGCATTAGGCAGTTGGCAGGGCATTATTCTTATGTCTCAAAGTGGCTTAAGACGCGAATCTCCGTCGAGCAAAGGCCCGATATCGGCTCCGGTCGTCGAGCGATTCGAGCCGCAGATCGAAACCGAAATTGCCGGCATCCGATTCCAAAACCCGGTCTGGACGGCAAGCGGCACCTTCGGATACGGCAAGGAATTCGCCTCGCTCATTGATTTGAACGAGTTAGGGGCCATCGTCGTAAAGGGAATATCGCCGGAGCCGATGGAAGGCAACCCCTCACCGCGCATCTACGAGAGCGAATCCGGGATGCTTAACGCCATCGGTCTTCAAAACGTTGGCGCAAAGCGCTTTCTGATCGAGAAGCTCCCGTTCTTGCGAACTTTGAAGGCCCGCTGCATCGTCAACGTCTTCGCTTACTCTACCGAGGATTATGTTCGTTGTGTCGAGATCCTCAACGAAGGCGATGGCGTCTCCGCTTACGAACTTAATATCTCGTGCCCCAATACGCGCTGCGGCGGCATCGTCTACGGCAGCGACCCGAAGCTGACCGAAGAAGTGGTGGCGGCGTGCAAGAAGGCGGCTCGTTTTCCCCTCATCGTGAAACTATCCCCGAATGTTACTGATATTACGGTGTTTGCGCGGGCCGCCGAGGCGGCAGGGGCCGACGCCCTGTCCCTGGTCAACACCCTCGTCGGGATGGCCATCGATATCGAGACGCGCACGCCCCGGCTCTGGAATGTAACCGGGGGGTTATCCGGCCCGTCTATCAAACCGGTGGCCTTGCGCATGGTCTATCAGGCCGCGCGGGCCGTGAAAATCCCTATCATTGGACTGGGAGGTATCTCCACCAGCGAGGACGCCCTCGAGTTTTTTATCGCTGGCGCTCGGGCCGTACAAGTGGGCACGGCGAATTTCTACGATCCGGGCGCTTCGATTCGCATTGTGCAAGGCCTGCGCGACTATTGCCAGAGAAAGCGGCTTCACCTCTCTGACGTGGTCGGTTCGTTAAAGGCACGATAGCTTTCGGTTCTGGATGTAGCGCCGACCTTCAGAGCCTGCCCTGAGCGCAGTGAGGGGCCAGCAGATGCTGGCCTAAAGGCCAGTGCTATGAGTTAAATAACGACATCAGCGAGGATTCCGGAGCATTGACGGGCATTAAGCTGTTTGTTACATTGACCGGGTCCGGTTTTACGGAGTGTAGATCTGATTACAACCAGTAAGTTCTTGGTCAGGCTGGCGACCGCCGCAGTACTCTTGCTGACTCCAGGATGCCTAGTGCGGCGGGAGAGGCATATTCCGCCGTCGCAGGTTGCCCCGCCACCGCGCGAAGCGTCGCTGGCTGAACTCGTCTCCAAGCTTAATGCCTTAAGTCAAAATGTCCGGAGCATGACCGCGACGGTGGACCTCGAGCCGACAACCGGGTCCATTTACTCCGGCGTTATCAAGGAGTACCACGACGTCAGGGGTTTTATACTGATTCAGAGTCCGGCCATGATTCGAATGCAGGGCCAAGCCCCGGTGGTGCGTACCGACATCTTCGACATGGTCTCCAATGGGGAGGAGTTCCGTTTGTACATTCCACCCCTCCAGAAATTCGTCGTGGGGAAGACGGCATTCCGGCGTCCTGCCAAAAACTCCCTGGAGAATCTACGACCCCAGCACATTCTGGAAGCCTTGCTGGTTCCGCCCGTTGATCCTTCCACTGAAAAGCGGTTGCTGGAGGAGGCGCAGGAGGCCGGGCATCGATACTATGTCGTCATAATCGCAGAGGAGGTGGAAAGCGGGGAGTTACACCTGAAACGCAGGGCTTGGTTTGACCGGGCCGATCTCCAGTTGGCGCGCCTGCAATTCTATGAGGCGCAAGGCCTTTATGTTGAGGACGTGCGGTACTCCGACTATCAGGATTTTCAAGGAGTGAATTACCCTTCCCATATCGAGGTGGTCAGGCCGATCGAAGATTACCGCCTGACGATCACTATTTTGAAGGCCACTTTCAACCAGCCTATTGATCCTGAGAAATTCATCCTCAAACAACCTCCGGACACGCAACTGATCGACTTGGACGCGAAGGAGGAGAAACCGAGTGATCAATAAGCTCATTCTCTCCAACATCCTGTACCGGCCGGTCCGAACGGCGTTGAGCGCAATGGCAGTGGCAATGGAAGTAGCCATGGTGATGCTCTTCGTGGGGCTCGCGCATGGGTTGGTCAATGAGTCAGCGCAACGACTGGAAGGCGTGGGAGCGGACATCATGGTGCAACCGCCGGGAGCATCGTTCCTCCTCGCTTTCTCGCAGGCCCCAATGCCCATGGCAATCGGAGACAAGCTCCAAGAACTGCCTCACGTCCTGGCCGTCGCTCCTGTGCTCTTCAACTTCAGCTCTGTCGGAAACTTAATCATCATCTACGGCATCGACATGCCCAGCTTCGTTCGCGTTTCAGGAGGTTTCGCCTATTATCGCGGGGGACCGTTCGTGAACCCGTATGACATCTTGGTGGACGACTTGTATGCCAAAGCGAACCACGTCAAGATGGGGCAAACGCTCAGGCTCTTGAACCATGACTTTCACGTGTGTGGGATCGTCGAGCACGGCAAGGGGGCGCGACTCTTTATTCCGTTGCCGACGGCAGAGGATCTTCTGCAGGTCCAAAACAAGGCTTCGATCTTCTTCATCAAATGCACTGAGGCTGCTTATACGGGCGCCGTTACCGATGAAATCCGCCAAGCGGCATCTAAGTACCAAGTCTGGCCCGTGAGAGAATACATGTCGTTGATGACATCCAACAACTTGCCATTCTTGAACGACTTCATTGGCGTTGTCATCACCATTGCCGTGGGCATCGGATTCTTGGTCATCTTTCTGGCCATGTACACTACGGTTACGGAACGCACCCGGGAGATTGGGATTTTGAAGTCGCTTGGAGCTTCGAAAGGGTATATCATTGCAGTGATTTTGCGGGAAGCAGCGCTTCTGGGTGCCGTCGGAATTGTCGTCGGATATGCAATCGCGATGTTAGCCCGCAAGGGCATCCTTGCGAATCACCCGACCCTTTTCATCGACCTGACCGTGGAATGGGCCGTTTACGCCGCGCTTCTTGCTTTGGCCGGGAGTATCGTCGGAGCTTTTTACCCCGCGATGCGAGCGTCCCGGCTCGACCCTGTGGACGCCCTGGCGTACGAGTAAATGGAACCCATCATCGAGACTCACGACCTGAAGAAAATCTACCGCATCGGTAAAGTCGCGGTGGAAGCGCTGAGGGGCGTGGATTGCATTGTCCATGAGGGCGAGTTCGTGGCCGTGGTGGGGCCGTCCGGATGCGGGAAGTCCACCTTTCTTCACATCCTGGGCGGCTTGACAAACCCCACGAGCGGGCAAGTGCTGGTAGATGGCAACGATTTCAAAAACATGACGGATGCCGACCGTACACGCTTTCGGCGGCATAAAATCGGCTTCGTATTCCAGCGTTTCAATCTGCTGCCCACGTTGTCAGCGCGAAACAACATCGCCATCGCGCAGTACATCCAGGGAAACGGCTTCAATCCGCACCGGTTTCAGACTGTGGTGGAGATGCTCGGCATTCAGAACAAACTCGAGCATCGCCCCTTTGCACTCTCGGGCGGCGAGCAACAGCGCGTGGCCATCGCCCGTGCCGTCATCTGCGATCCCAAGCTGCTCCTGGCGGACGAGCCCACCGGGAATCTGGACACAGAGAACTCGCAGACGGTTCTTAATATGATTCGCGGCCTCAATAAGACCTTTGGGCAAACAGTTTTGATGATCACCCATAACCCCGAGGCCGCCGCGGTGGCGGACCGGATCATTCACATGCGGGACGGCCGCATTGTTTCCGATTGACTCTTCATCTATGGACCACAGCGCGGAAATCCGGAATCCCTCCTTGCCGCAGTCTCAGGACAATGCGCTCCGTGGTGGCAGCGGAATGATAGGGGAGAAAATTAAGCTCGGCATCAAACGTACCGTCTTCTGGGCTTACGAGCGGGGGACGTGGCAGTACGACCTGCTGTGCCTGGCCATCCTGGCGTTTATTTTCCTCTCGCCGCGTAGCTGGTTTAACGATCGTCCCACTCTGGAGTTGACGGACCTTCGGCACCAGCAAGGGTTTGTCGAGATGGGGCACGGGAAACAGGGATGGCGCTACCTGGTGGACGCGAGACTGGTGGAATCGTTCACCGGAACTACGCCGGAGGACGCCATTCCGATCATCCTCACCCGGCAATTGCACCAGCCTTTCACCGTCCTGTCGATCGTTCCCATCACCGATAAGAACAAAGTCGTGCTAGGCTACACTGTGCTGGTGAACAGAAGTGACAAGTGACGAGTGACGTGCTTGTCACTCGTCACTGCTTCCTCCTCACTCGCCTTTTCGCGCCGCTCCCGCTACAATGGAAGCGGGAGGATGCCCTTGCGTCTCAAACTCACTCTCGTGTTGCTCATCTTCGTCGCCGTGCTTGCGGCACCACTGCGCAGCGGCATCGCCGCGCCTCTTCCGCGCAAGGGAAAACTCCCTCCCGATATCTCCGAGATCCTGTCGCGCATGGACGATGCCGGCAAACGCTTAAGGAGCCTTACCGCGAACCTCGAGTACACCAAGGTGACCGTGCTCGTCAACGACAAGTCTTCGGAACAAGGCCGCCTCTTTTTCCGGAAGGGCAGCAAGGGGAAGGGGGAGGAGATCCGGATCGAGATGCAGCAACCTGAGTCCAAGGTCGTCCTGTTCAAGAAGAATAAGGCGCAGATCTACCTTCCGAAGATCAATCAGATTCAGGAATACAACCTTGAACAGAAGACCGGACTGGTCGAGGAGTTCTTGCTGCTGGGCTTCGGAGCGGAATCAGGAGATTTGACGAAAAGCTACAACGTGAAGTACTTGAAGGAAGAGGAACTCGGTGGCGACACGACCGCAGTGCTCGAACTGATACCACGCAAGCAGAGCATCGCCGCTCAACTTACCAAAATCCAGATGTGGGTCAGCGAAGATTCCTGGATGCCGGCACAGCAGCAATTCTTCGAGCCGGGCGGCGACTATATGATTGCCCGTTACACCTCAATTAAGGTGAACCTGAAATTCCCCGCTTCCACTTTCGACATTCCACCTTCCGCAGGAGCCAAGATCGTGAAAATGAACTAGGCAGGTGGGCAGGTCGGCAGATGGGCAAGTTGGCAAGTAGGTAGATGGACGCATGGCAACGCGGGTCGAGAGCCGGCTTGCCATGGGCTTTATCGAAAGGAACGCGGAGTGTTAGCGAATGCTAATTGGTGAGGATCTACCTGCCAACGTGGTTACCTGCCCGTCTGCCCGTCTGACGACCTGCCCATCTGCCCACTGCCGATCTGCCTATCTGCCGACTGCCTGCGCAAGAACGTACGGCCCTTCCGGAATCACCGCGATGTGCGCGCCTCGCGGAAGGGATGCAGTGAGCGCCCAAATGGCAGTCTCGGGTGTATCGTATGCCTTTCCCCAGAGCGATGCATGGTACTGCTTAGGCAGTCCAGGGGCGTAGAAAAGCACTTCTGCCTTGGCGGTCACGAGCCCGAGCTTCTCGAGCTGCCACTGGTCTACCACCACGGGCGCCCCGGCAATCTGCTCCATGAAGGCGCGGTCGGAGGGTTGGCTGGCCAGCATCTGAGCGAATTCAGCCCCGCCGACCCCTTCCGCGCATTCCGCCAGCAGCAGGATTTTGCCGCCCGGCTTCACGCTGTGCGAGGCAGCGGTGATCCCCTTGATGGCTTGGTAAAACGTAAGATCCAGCGGGTAGCCGGCGGAGGTGGTAATGACTGCGTCTGCCGGCTCATCCAGAGTCTCAAGCATCACCTGCGAGACGAATTTCACTCCCTGGCGATGGGCTGCTACCGGCTCTCCTGCAAACACTGCCGCAATGGGGCGCCGCCCATTCCCACGCGCCAATGCCACATCCACCAGGAAGTCGTGCCGTGCCATGCGTGCGATTTCCAGAAGCTCGCGGTGCAAAGGGTTGTCTTCAATCGAACCTTCCACGGCGCGCGCGTCCCGCATGAATTTCGGGCTGTGCAGAACCTTGATGGTCCTTTCGCCGGCGAGGCCCGGTGCGACCAGCTTCCTTCCCCCCGAATAACCCAGCATCAGGTGAGGTTCGATAAACCCCAACGTGATGTGGAGGCCGGCAGAAAGGAATCGCTCGTCGATATAAACAGGCGTTCCCGATGCGGTCTCGCCCAGGAAACCGTGCTCCTCGAGCTGGCGCGCCCGGTGGCTGGCGATGCGATACTTCCCCGCCACCTGCGCCCCGCAAATCTCCCTGATCTCCGCCTCAGTGGCCGGACGGTGCAGGCCCGTGGCAATCAAGATGGTTATGCGCTCGCGCGCAATCCCTGCCGCCTCCAGCCTGGCCAGGAGAGGTGGCAAGACTTCCCGGTTCGGCGCGGGACGGGTGATGTCACAAACCGAAATCGCTGCTGACTTTTTCTCCGCTGCGAGTTCCTTGAGAGGAGGGCCCGCCACAGGATGGTCAAGGGCACTCTCGATCGCCGCTGCCGAATCCGCCAACGGGACAGCCGAGCGCGCCTCCAGCACCTGATAGTGAAATCCCTCCGGCAATTCCAAGTTCAGCCCGCTTTTGCCAAAAGCAAACCAGGTTGTCATGCTCCGATTGTACCGCAAGTACCGCAGCAGGACGACAAGGTGCGGATAGCGTTAGTCCTCCGATGGCTTCTCGACATGATCGATGACAAGGACTTCCACCGGGCCTTTTTCGGGCTCCAATTTCAAACCGAGTTGTTCCCGAACAGCAGTGAACACGCTGATGTCGTCCGAAGCCGAGCCGTGGTTGATCCTGTACTCGGGAGTCGCCTCCAATTTGATGTCGTAGGTTCCGGTAAGCCGCGTCTTGTCGAGGACCGGTCGATCGATCCCGAAATCGCGGCTGATATCGTCAGCAAGGGATTGCATGGTGGCCTTCGCCAGCGTCATGGTCTGATTCCGCCCATTTACGCCGTGTCTGGAAACTAATACCGCATCGGGAGCGCTTTCCTTGAATTTCGGTCCGTTCTTGCCAACGATGAGCGCATAAACCGGCAACTCTTTCATCTCGCGATGGGATTTGAGATCGAATCGTTCTTCCAACAGCCGTTGCAGCATCTGCCTAAATTCACCCCTCGTGGGAGTTCCATCCCCCTCGGCCTTTGCCACAATGTTGTAGTACGTGTCGTACACGACCGGCCGCGCACGCGATTCCGCCAACATTACCTGATAGTTCTTCAGGCCGTATGCCTCTTCAATGAGGTCAGACACGGTATAAGCTTCCAACGTGAGCCTCGGGCCGGAGGATGAATAACCAACCAGGACGTGCCAGGGTCCGGGATTAGGTTTGATTGACGCAACCTCGAAGGATGGCAAAGGCGCACGGGGGGTTGGTGTCGACTGCGCGCGCATTTGCGAGGCGCTTAAAAGACCGGAAACCACAGGGGTGATAATGCTGGCCAATAGCGTCAAAAGCCGTAGGAGATTACTCATGTAGTTTATTTCCTCCGCCGCGCTTGCTGCATCCGGTTTCACTTTCAGGACTCGATCAAGACCGGGTCCGCGCTACACCCCTTTGCCAAAAGCAAACCAAGTCTTCATACTCCGATTGTATCCTTTCCAGTAGCACAGGCACTCTTGCCTGTGCCGGCAGCCGCCCCATCCTAACACGGCCACAGGCAAGAGTGCCTGTGCTACGTCGTTGCTCACGGCTCGCTTGCTGGGTTATTATAGAGACTCACCCCGGCCGTATGGTTGGCCCGGGGTCAGGGCAGAATACAACATAAGGAGTAAAGACATGCATACTCGGCGTCCACGTGTACGCCCGCTTCTCACACTTCTGGTGGTCATGATGTCGTTCTCGGCAGCTTTGTTTGCGGCTGAAAGCGTCTACAATTTCACCCTCCCGTCCATCGATGGCGAGCCCACTTCGCTCGCGAATTACAAGGGCAAGGTCGTTCTCTTGGTGAACGTCGCCAGCCGCTGCGGTTTCACGCCGCAATATTCGGCGCTGGAATCGATCTATGAAAAATACAAGGACCAGGGCTTTGTGATCCTGGGTTTCCCCGCCAACAATTTCGGCGGTCAGGAGCCGGGCACCAATGCGGAAATCAAGAATTTCTGCTCGACCAAGTACAGCGTCTCGTTTCCCATGTTCGCCAAGGTCTCAGTGAAGGGCGATGACTGCACTCCCCTCTATCAATATCTGACCAAGCAGGCGAACCCCAGCCTTACCGGCGATATCAAATGGAATTTCACCAAGTTTCTGGTCGATCGTAACGGGAATGTCGTGGCGCGCTTCGAATCGCCCGTCAAGCCGGACTCTCCCGAAGTCACTGCGGCAATCGAGAAATATCTAAAACAGTGACGAGTGACCAGTGACGAGTGACGAGCAAAAGGAGAGAAGAACATGAGCGATGTTCTGACGCAAGTTCTCGCCGCCAATGAGGCTTACGCGAAAGCCTTTGGCGATAAAGGCAAGCTGGCCATGCCGCCGGCACGGCGGTTTGCGATCCTAACCTGCATGGACGCGCGCCTGGATCCCGCGCGGTTCGCCGGTCTCAGCGAAGGCGACGCCCACGTGATCCGCAATGCCGGCGGACGGGCCAGCGATGATGCAATTCGGTCGCTAGTGATATCCCACAAGCTTCTTGGCACGCGGGAATGGTTTGTGATTCACCACACCGAATGCGGGATGTTGGCCTTCACCAACGAGATCATGAGCGACCTGCTGGAGCACAGCCTCGAAACCGCACAACTCGAGGGCGGCAAATGGAAGGACGTAGGAAAGGGCCCTGGTTCCTACGAAGGTCATTTCATCGAATGGCTGACCATTCGCGACCAGGCCCGAAGCGTCGTGGCTGATGTGGCGCGTATCAAGGCTCATCCCCTGGTTCCGAAACACATCCCGGTCTATGGGTACATCTACGATGTGACGACGGGCCGCCTTCACGAGGTCAGGGAAGCGACGAAAGTGGGAAAGGCCGGCTAAGCTTCATTATTTCTCACGGCGTATGGAGAAGAGCGGGAGGGCGCGGCTTCAGCCCGCCGAAATCGCGGGTCCAATCCTTTGTTCAGTCCCGCGCTCCAAAGCTCAACACTGGTCCGCGTGACCGTTCCGTGTGAGAACGCGAGTGCTAACGTTGTCTTTCAGAAGCGTCCAGAACGAGGCATCGAGGTAGGAGCGAATGGAGACGTAGCATCCACCGCAGTGGTTGGTGGGGACAAACTCTCTCACCATAGCTTTCTGCGACGTATACTCGTTCTCGAACATCGAACACGGACGCAGCCCGCCCGTCGGCGTTACTACCATAAATCTTCGCCCCGCATTGCATCCCGGCACGGTTCCGTCGCGGAAGAAATCGTGGATGCCCGAGAGCGTCCAGGGCGAGTTGGCAATGCGGCCATTTCTGGACTTCAGGTCCAGGAGCTGATCGAGTGTCTTGCGCAGCAGTGCCAGGTCCTCCGCCGACTGAATGTAATGATCCATGCTCCCGGTGCGCAGAGGCGTGTAAGCGCTATAGGAGATGGAAACGCCCCACTCCTTGGCGCGTTCATGGATCCCCACAAGTGCGGGAAGGTTTTCACGAGTGATCGCCGTGTTCAGCGCCACGTCGTCGTAGCCGTGGCGGGCGAGCGCAGGAACCAGTTTTTCGAGATGAGCGTAAAGCCCGGGTGAGCGGCGGAATTCATCGTGCCTGGAATCGGGGAAATCGAGCGAGATGGAAATCTGGTTGATGCCCAGGGGGCGCAAAGCCAGATACTTCTCTTCCGTGAGCAAGCGTCCGTTCGTCACCAGAATAGTGTATGGAAGGCCGCTCGGTTCCTTCACGGCTCGAATAATCTCCTCGAGATCCCTCCGCAGTAAGGGTTCACCGCCCGAGAGTTGCACCGCCATGGGCTTGAGAGTGCTGCGCAGTTCCGCGTAATCCTCCGCGCGAAGCAGTCCTGCCGGGTCGGGTTTCATCCCTCCCTTGTCGCAATGCTTGCAATTGGCCGTGCAGGAATGAGTTAACTCAAATGAAACCACCAAAGGCCGATTGGTGCAGAAACTCCACGTGCCTCGGGCAATCATGCGAGCAGCTCGTGTAACAGGTATCGCTTTCAATGTTTACTCCAAGAAATCGGATTGCACATTAGGGTTCGGTGCAACGTGCGAGGGTTCTGCCAAACTCCGGCCTGGTTCTCAAATCTGGCGCCTGGCCAAGTTCCGAGAACACGATAGCATACTCCGGCCAGTCACCACGAGCAAGCTGTTTATGTTGAGCCTACAAAGATCTAAGCTACGCTCATTGAACCGCCAGAATGCGCAATTCAATCATAGTTTTCGACCGTTCATAGTTTGTGGATTGTCACCTCTTGGACTTTCAGGTACGGTTAAGATTCACCTCGTGCCCGCGGGGTTTTCAGGGGCCTTACTCGACAGGCTGCTGGAAAGTGACAGCGGGGCTTGACCCGAATGGACCAGCTTAGTTTTCGCCGGACAATGCGCTTCTGGAACACGCGCCTCCGAGAGTGGCGCATGATTGCCGGCGGGTTAATCTCCACCCATCATCCGGTTCTCGCCCATCTGATTCCCATCCGCCGCTGCAATCTCTCCTGTGCATATTGCAACGAATTCGACAAAGTCTCAAAGCCGCTTCCGCTCGAGACAATGTTTCGCCGCGTCGACCGGTTGGCAGCGCTGGGGACAACCATCATCACGATCAGCGGAGGCGAGCCGCTCCTGCACCCGGAATTGGAAGAGATAGTTCAGCATATCCGCGGACGCGGAATTATTGCCGGTTTGATCACCAACGGTTACCTGCTGACCCCCCAGCGCATCGAACACCTTAATCGCGCCGGCCTGGACCACCTGCAAATCAGCATTGATAACGTCATACCCGACGAGATTTCAAAGAAGAGCCTGCGCGTTTTGGACCGCAAGCTGCGCCTGCTGGCGCGCTATGCGATCTTCCAGGTGAATATCAATTCTGTTTTGGGAACCTGCGTCCGTAACCCAGACGACGCTCTGGAAGTGGCCCGCCGGGCGCTCGAGCTCGGTTTCACGAGTACCGTGGGCATTCTCCATGACCACGGCGGACAACTTGAGCCCCTCAGCGAACGCCAGCAACAGCTCTTTGCCCTGATCATGGAGATGGGCAAACGGTCCTACTCGCGCTTCAATCAGTTCCAGAAGAACATTTCACAAGGGCTGGGCAATGAGTGGCGCTGCCGCGCCGGCAGCCGCTACCTTTATGTCTGCGAGGATGGTCTGGTGCACTACTGCTCGCAGCAGCGCGGATATCCTGCCATTCCACTCGAGAAATACACGCGCGCCCACCTTGAACACGAGTATCACACTCAAAAGTCGTGCGCGCCCCGCTGCACCATTTCCTGCGTGCAGCAGGTCGCCATGCTCGACAACTGGCGCGCCCCGCAAACGCGCCCCGCCTTCACCCCCGCCGATGCGCTGGTGCAACTGCCGACCGTTTCGGGAAATTATGAATAGTAAATTATAAATAGTAAATTGCGAATTGTGAATTGTCGATATATGGCGATGAGTTAATCTTTGTGCGCCTTGTGTCGCCAGGCAAAGTGTGAATATGAGGGGCGTTGGCCGTGTGGCAATTGTGGCGCGAACGGGATCTCAAATCCACGGCAGCCGTGCAAGAATTTAGCATTTATAATTTACAATTTACTATTCACCATTCACTATTCAGAATTGCTTTGCAGCTTCCACTCCACCTGCGCAAGGACCCCGCCCAGGATTTTGGCGTCGTGGTTGGTGAGTTCGAGATCCCGCAGGAGACGGCGCAGTTTCAGCAGTGTGGCGTCACGGCTTTTTGGTTTCAAATAGCCCACATGGTCCAGAACGCGCGCCGCACGCTCGAAGAGGTGCTCGAGAGACTGGGTGCCCGCTGGATCCGACGAGTGGACAGTGGGCCGCAGGGGACGGGCCGGCACAAGTCCGGCGCGCGACAATTCGTATGCGCAAACCGCCACCGCTTGTCCCAAGTTCATGGAAGGACAATCCACCACGGTTGGGATACGAACCAGGGCGTGGCAGAAACTCAGGTCCTCGTTCGAAAGACCGGTCTTCTCGGAACCGAAGAGCAGGGCGACAATCCCTCTCGCTGGGCGTCGCCGGAGCCAGGCAGGAAAATCGGGCAGCGGAATAAGGTCCCGGTCCAGGTTGCGCCGGGAGCCTGCGGTCGTCCCAACAACCAAGGGTGCGTCCGCGATTCCATCGACCAATTTCTCCACGGCGCGCGCCGAGGTGACGACCTCCTCCGCTCCCACCGCCGACCGCGTCTCTTGCCACACCGGACCATACGGGGACACCACCACCAATTCGCGAAAGCCAAAATTAGCCATGGCCCGCGCCGCCGCTCCTATGTTTAACGGATTCCGTGGCCGCACCAGCACAAACCGCCAATTCAGATTGGGTGATTTCATAGCGGGAAATTGTAACAGAAGAGTGGCTGGTGGTTAGTGGCTAGTGGTTAGTGGCGGCGGTTTGCCGCCTCGGTACCGACCGCCGAGAACTAGCCACTAGCCACTAACCACTGCTACCATTACCGCTATGTCGACTGATCCTTACGACCCCGAATTGTTCCGGCGCCATGGCCACCAGGTCGTCGAGGCATTGGCAGCCTATCTTGAATCCGCTCGAGCGGGTCAACTGCCGGTTCTTCCGCTCTGTGCTCCAATTGAACTTTCCGAGCAGTACCAGGGCCCACTTCCGCTGCACTCAGCCGATGACCCTGAGGCTGAGATCGCGCGCTGCCTGGCGCAGATCGTCGGACAGAGTATTCACCTGCACCATCCTGGTTACATGGGCCATCAGCTTCCCGCCGTCTTGCCCGTGGCCGCGCTGGCCGACTTGATCTCGAGTCTGTTGAACAATAGCGCCGCCATCCACGAAATGGCGCAGGCTGGGACGCAGATCGAGCGACAAGTCATACGCTGGCTTTGCGCATCGGTCGGCTGGTCCCACGATGCCGATGGCGTCCTGACCTCCGGCGGATCGCTCGGGAATCTGACGGCGCTGCTGGCCGCGCGCAACCACGCCACGCAAGGCGCGGCGTGGCGCGAGGGACTCCGCGCAGGACCGCCGCTGGCTCTGCTGGTTTCCGATCAAGCACACTACTCTGTGGCCCGCACGGCGGGGGTCCTCGGGCTGGGCGAGGAGTCCATTGTCACGATTCCCACCGACCATTGCTTCCGGCTCGACGTTTCGGAACTCGACCGCCTGTACCGGCAGACCGTACAGCAAGGGAAGAAGGTGGTGGCCATCGTAGGCAGCGCCGGCACGACTGCGACCGGGTGCTTCGACCCCTTGCGCGAGATAGGAGAGTTCTGCCGGGAAAAAGCCGTGTGGTTCCACATCGACGGCTCGCACGGCGCCTCGGCTCTTTTTTCAGAAAAGTATCGTAGCCTTACGGACGGTATCGAGCTCGCATCCTCGCTGGTGTGGGACATGCACAAAATGCTTTTCATCCCCAGCCTGGTCACCGCCGTGCTCTTCCCCCAGCGGCCATACAACTATGAAGCCTTCTCGCAAGAAGCAAGCTATCTCTTCGCCCGGCGTCCCGAGGAAGCGGATTTTGACCTCGCGCTCCGCACACTCGAGTGCACAAAGAGAACTATGGGAATTAAGCTCTGGCTGGCTCTGCGCGTCCATGGCGCAGAAGTCATCGGTGAGCTGGTGGCCAGGACGTTTGACTTGGCGCGCGAATTCGCAGCCCTGCTAAAAGCCCAACCCGACTTCGAACTGGCCGCAGAGCCGGCAAGCAACATTCTCTGTTTTCGCCATGTTCCACCGCGGATCAGGAATGCCGGGAACGAGCCGGAAAGGCTCGATGAGCATCAGTTAGAAGTACGGCAAGGAGTGGTAGCTTCGGGAAGGTATTTTCTGGTGCAGACGGTTTTGCGGAACAAAATCTATCTCCGAACCACGCTCATGAATCCACGGACTACAGTCGAGGATCTTAAAGGACTGATTAAGGCCATCAGAGACTCGGGCGGTAGCGCTGACCTTCAAGTCAGCACTGAAGTGCCGACCTGAAAGCCGGCGCTACGCTCTTACGTGTCGGGCATGAGGTGAAACACATTGAAGCAAACAAATAAAGCGATCACGACTTCCAATCTGACTCGGCGAAGACTGTTAACTTCCGGAATGCTCGCCGGCGTGGCAACGGCTCTGCCTTCCCTGCCCCTGGTTGCCGGGGCCACGGCCTCCGCTCCCCCGGAAGCGCAGGCACGCTTGAAGGCATTCGAGTTGGATGAAATCACGGTTACGGGGCTTCAGCAGGCAATGCAATCGGGCCGGCTCACGGCGCGTTCCATTGCGGAGAAATACCTGGCGCGCATCGAGGCGGCCGACAAGCACGGACCCAGCGTCAACTCTGTCATTGAAATCAACCCCGAGGCGCTCGACATCGCCGAGAAGCTCGACCGGGAACGCAAAGCTCGTGGCCCGCGCGGCCCGCTGCATGGGATTCCCGTGCTCATCAAAGACAACATTGCCACCCGCGACCGAATGATGACCACGGCCGGCTCACTCGCTCTGGTAGGAGCGGAGGCGAAAAAGGACTCTTTCGTGGCGAAGAAGCTTCGCGAAGCCGGCGCCGTCATTTTGGGAAAAACCAACCTGAGCGAATGGGCCAATATCCGGTCGTCTCACTCGACCAGCGGCTGGAGCGGACGCGGAGGGCTGACCCGCAATCCCTATGCGCTCGACCGCAATCCGTGCGGCTCGAGTTCCGGTTCGGGCGCCGCCGTTTCTGCAAACTTCTGCGCGCTGGCTATCGGCACTGAGACCGATGGTTCCATCGTCTGCCCCTCGGGGGTCAATGGGATTGTCGGGATCAAACCCACCGTCGGCCTGGTCAGCCGCGCCGGGATCGTTCCCATCGCGCATAGCCAGGCCACGGCCGGGCCCATGGCTCGAACGGTGGCCGATGCGGCGGTTTTGCTCGGCGCATTAACCGGAGTCGACACCGACGATCCGGAGACTGGAGCAAGCCAAGGGAAGGCGCTGGCGGATTACACCCGATTCCTCGATCCGCATGGGCTGCGCGGTTCGCGGATCGGCGTGGTGCGCAAATCGTTCGGCACAAGCGATGCAGTGGACGCATTGATGAACCAATCCATCGACGAGATGAAACGCCAGGGTGCGGTGATTGTGGATCCGGCCGACATCGAATCCATGGAGCAGGTCGGGGACTCCGAATTCCAAGTACTCCTTTACGAACTCAAGGCTGACCTGAACTCTTACCTCGCGGCACTGGGTCCCGGCGCACCCGTGCATACCTTAGAGGAGATCATCGAGTTCAACGAGCACAATCGCGAAAAGGAGATGCCTTACTTCGGACAGGACACATTCATCAAAGCGCAGGCCAAGGGACCGCTGACTGAAAAGGCGTACCTGGACGCACTCGAGAAGGATCATCGCCTCACCCGCAAGGAAGGAATCGATGCGGTCATGGAGAAGTTTCAGTTGGATGCGCTGGTGGCGCCCACTGGGGGACCTGCGTGTTTGACGGACTTGGTTGACGGCGACCACGACGTCGGCGGCAGTTCGACGCCGGCGGCAGTGGCGGGTTATCCGAACATCACTGTGCCGGCCGGCTTTATCTTTGGCCTGCCGGTCGGAATCTCATTCTTCGGCAGAGGTTACAGCGAGCCGACTTTGATAAAGCTGGCCTATTCTTTCGAGCAGGCCACCCGGCATCGCCGTGCTCCGCAGTTTCTGCCTACCGCGGATTTGACCAAGTAGCACAGGCACTCCTGCCTGTGCTTGTCTCGAAAGATAACGACCCACAGGCAAGAGTGCGTGTGCCACCTGGTACCTGGCTACTCGGGAATTCGAACGCTTCCGTCCTCTGCAATTTGGAAGGACGGATTCCAGGCGACTTCCCACAGGAAGCCGTCCGGGTCGGAGAAGTATCCCGAATACCCACCCCAGAAGGCTCCCTCTGCCGGCTTGACGATCTTGGCGCCCGCGCCTGCGGCTTGGGCCAGCACTGAGTCAACTTCTTCGCGAGTCCGGGCGTTGTACGCGAGAGTAATCCCGCAGAACCCATGGCCGGCGGAAGGAATGTTGGCGTCCCTGGCAAGCTCGTCTCTTGGGTAGAGCGAGAAAGCGATTCCGCCAAGCTGGAAGAATACGATTCCTTCCGCCTTGGCCATTGAACGGCGCCATCCGAGGCGTTCATAGAATTCCTTGCTGCGAATCAGATCCGCTACGCCAAGCGTAATCAGGCTCACGCGCTGTTCCATTTCGCGGCCCCTCCTTGCCAAGCCCTTAAGCAAGCGTAAACTGGCAATGTAGCATAGACGTTCCAAGCCACCCTCAATCCGGCAAGACTGCGAGTGTGCAGGGTAGCCCTCTGGACGAGCGTTGTCGCCGAACTGGATTCCCGCCTTCGCGGGAATGACGAGACTGTGCGCTACTGCTTGGGAGCCGCAGGGATTGTGGCCGCGTTCGGCTGATCAGTAGGAGTGGCGCTCACGATGCGGACTTTCGACTTGAATTGTTTATAGTCAGCGTAACGAAGGACCTCTTTAATATGCACGGAGCCGGAGGAAAAATAGAGTGTGTCATCGGCCATGGTGTAAGTGGGAAACCAATATTTCCCGTCGATCTGCTCGCGGTAGGTGGTAAATCGCGGAAACAGGTTTTCGCCCTTCTTGGTGTGTAATTCGGGCACCGGCTTGCCTTCCGACTTCACGATTTGCAAATCCTGGTCATCGACCCAGACGACGCCCTGAAAGTACTGGTGCCCTTTCTGGATTTCTTTGGGACGGATGGAAAAAACGTAAGCGGTAATCTCGTCGACCTTTACATGTCCCAAGTACTTGATCTCATACTCCGGCAGTTCGTCCGTGGTGAGAACGAAGGGCTGGGTATTGCGGAAAGATGTGAGATCCTCTTCGGTCAGAATGATTTTCTTCAGAGTATCCGCAGGGGCATAGGTGACGCGCTCGATGCGTTTGCCGGAATCGTCAAAGAGGATGTCCCACTCCTGCTCGTAAACGCCCTCAATTTCGTTGTCGGGTCCTAGTTCTTCAACCTTGTTAATCTGGTGGTAGGTGTAGTTGTCGCGCGCCTCCTTGAAGAGTTTCTCTTTGGCAGCGAACTCCTGGATGATTTTCTGGATTTGGTCCGGGCTGGGATCAGTCAAATCCTTTGTGTCTTTGGCGGCTGCCGGCTTGGCAGTCGTGGCCTCAGGCGCGGTAAGCTTGTTCAATGTCTCCGACACCTTCTGATTCACGTTGGCGGGTGGGGAACTGGCAGGCGGCGCACTCGGGGAAGCAGATTGCTGGGAAACGCCCGGAGCGCCTGCCGAGGAGCCTTCGCTTGTGGCGGCAGGCACAGGTGATGAAGCTCCGACCACGATTGCCGGAGAAGTGACTGCCGGCTCGTTGGGAGGAGTGGCTTGGGCTACAGTTTGCTGATTAGCCTCGGGGTTACCTGCCGGCCGGGCTAACAGGCGCTTGATCCGTTCCTCGAGCGTGCCGATGTCGCGCGGCTCACCTTCGAATCTCGAATAGATCCGCCCGTCCCGCCCGATCAGCACCGTGGTCGGCAAACCCGAGACCCCGCCATAAAGCCTGCGGGTATAAGCATCGCCGATGGCGATGGGATAACTAATGTTGCCGTGCTGGTAAAACTCCTCCACGGCCTGCTTGTGGTCACTGACGGCAATACCAACGATTCGCAGCCCTTTGCTGTAGTACTGGTCGTGTAGCCCGACCAGCGAGGGAATCATTCTGCGGCAATGTGGGCACCAACTCGCCCAGAAATTGACTAAGACTACCTTGCCTTTATAATCCGCTAAATCTATCTTCTGTCCTGTGATCGAAACGAGCGAGAAACGCGCCGCATAAGGCCGGTCGTTCCCTTCCGAATTGCTCTCGAGGCCGCTCAATGTCTCTGAAACCTTCCGATCCACCTCTGCGGGATTAGAAACGGGCGAAGGGGTCGTCGCGGCTGGGTTCTGTACGGCGGGGGCTGTGGCTGGACCGGGGGAGGCGGCCTGGGCTTTCAGGCCTGCATCGGTCAGGGCGTCGATCAAGTCATCACTGGCTCCAGCGTCGTGGAATTTCTTAGCCAGATCCGGGTTCATCTTGAAACTGACGCCTTGTTGTTTAACCAGCGCGATGATCTTTGGCGATGGAGAACCTCCAAGGAGCAGCAGGGTCACGTCGTCGGCGCTCAAGGGTTGTTCCGCCGCCGCAGCCAGGAGGGCGAATAAGCCCGCAATTACCAACGTCAGTATTCCGACAACTGCTTTCCTGGTCATAAGTTGGTGATCCCTTCTCGAGCCCTACGCACTAACCCGGCGGCAACTTCCCCTTAGTAGATAGAGTACACCTCAAGCCCAAGAGTTGTCTTGCTCTTTCGAGTCTTGGGGGCCTGGGTCAGAGACCCGGTCAGGAGAGCCTTCCGGGGCGACGGGGGATTCCGTGGGGTAGCCAAGCTCCAGCCAAGCGTCCAAACCACCAAGCAGTGGCCAAATAACTTTGTACCCTTTTCTCTTGAGTAGAAGCGCCATCCTGGCGCTGGTAGCCTCGTTCGGTCAAGTACAGTACATGACCACCGGGCGGTCTTTCGGGATTTCGCCGTTGCGACGATGGAATTCGCCGGGAGGAATGTGAATCGCGCCCGGAATTCTCGATCCTTGTTGCTGATAGGCGAGGTCAGACCGCAGATCGACAATGACCAGATTCTCGCCTTGCGCGAGGCGTTGCTGCAAGTCCTGCGGAGAAATGCGCGACTTTTCGAGCAGCCGGAAGAATCTCCGGCGCTCAAACCATTTCAAAAGAAACCACCCGGCCAGGAGGACGGACACAATCAAGGCACTGGTCCTTCCGAGTGCCCCCAACCAGTCGAGCAACCACTCAACCTGTGCCCGAAAACCTAGCCCTAACAATGCGGCGGACGTTACCCAGAGGCTAATCCCACCTAGATCGAACAGCACAAAGCGAGCGTAAGAGGTGTGAAGCATCCCAGCCAGAGGGGAGGCGACCGTAGCCAAACCGGGTATAAACTTGGCGAACAGCAGCGTCTTCAGACCGTTCCGGCCGAAGAAATCTTCCGTGCGGCCTACGCAGGAATCGGGGCTCAGGGACAGGGAACATAGTTTCCGGAGAATCGACCGGCCGCGAAGCCTTCCAAGAAGGTACCAAACAGAGTCTCCCGAAAGCGCGGAGAGCACGCTAAGCGACACAACGACTGCCAGGTGGAAATGCAATTCCGCCGCCAGGGCGGCGCCAATCAGGATAAATGCGAAACTGGGAACGGGCAACCCCAGGCTCTCTGCCAGCACCGCGAGGACGATGAACGAATACCCGTAATGTCTTATAACTTGGACCATACCAAGCTACCCGCACCACAGCACGGGGGCGAAGAGATTCTCCGCATATGCCTCGCCGCCCTGCGCCGCGTCACTCAAATAGATGAAACACGACGGGCGGAGGCTGCAATGCGGAATGAAGTTACCCCGGCGGTCTGCGGACAGAAACACTTGCAGAGACCCCGCGCTGCACTCAGGGTGACAAACCATCAACCGTTTCACCTTTCTTGGTAACACGACGCCGCTCAGGTGCTTCTTCGCGACATGGCGGCAAATCCCCCTGCCCGTCACTGTCCCCTGGCGGCGAAAAGGTATGAGAGAATTGCGTTGTAAGGGTTCCGCAAGGTGCCGCGTGGCCGCCCTCGCGGGCGGCCTTGCTGCAACTGCCGGACCCAAGGGCGCTCAGCGCGCCCGGCGCCGGTTCTTAAGCCGTGATTGGCGTAATTTGTGGGCTTTGCGCTTGGGTTTTGAAATTGCGAACGTAACCGTTCCCACCCGACGGACCTTCCATTCTTCCGCCTCGGGGGCCTTGCTTTCTGGATCCATAAGTATGCTCTCAGTTGTCTGTTTAGAGTCGGCTCTACGCTGCCATTGGGCGATCCCGCAGACACTGTGTCGCCGCTACTTCGCAGGTTCGATCAAACTGACGTTAATGGTGTCACCCTTAAGTGTTCCAGTGACCTTCACTTTCTGTCCTGCGAATTGCTCAGGTTTCTTCTGATCGCTGAGCTGATACACCTTTCCGCTGGCGTCGGCAAGCACGTACTTGCTCCCGGCCTTCACACACGCCAAGGTACAGTCTTTGTCACTCTGCCCCGGCATCATGTGTTTCGCGCCGCACATCGAATCACTGATACTCCCAACAAAAGTCTTTGCCGCCGCTCTCGCCGTTCCGGCGAGGCTCAAGCCCGCGACAAACGAGAGTAGCACCCCATAAATGGCGATTCTCCGCATTTGGTCACCTCCACGCTATTGTAACTGAAAAGAAAGAGTCACGAGAAAGAAGATATGGGACCAGTGATTAGCGTGCGGGCAAGGACAGCGAATGCATGGCACTCGCCGATTCCGCCGCGGAATCCTGAAAACGATCCCTCTCCTTAGGTGAAAGGGGTCAGGGGTGGTGGGCCAGCAGGCAACCACCATCCCCTACCGCCACCTCCGTACGAGGAGGGGAATCGCTTTCAGAGCAAGACGCGAAAGAGGCGGGAACGGAAGCGTAGAACGGCCAGCTTGTCCGATGCGGTCCTCTACGCGCGGCTCCGCTCCCCAGCACTCTCCCCCTAGCCCCAGTCGCTGGTTCTTCTTGTTTTCCGTGGCCAGGATTACAATTGTCTACTTGCCCCCGACGGGAGAAACATCCGCAACCGTAATTGTACTTTCGTTCAGGCTGCCCGTCACCTTCACAGCCTTCCCACCCATGCCCTTGAACTTATCTTGATCATCAACCTGGTACACTTTTCCATGGCTGACGAGAACGTACTTGGCGCCGCCCGACACGCATTTTTCAACGCAAGTCTCAGCCTCTGCGCTAGCCTTGGCGTGCTTGGCTCCACAATGCTCGTCGCTGACCGTGCCCGTATACGTCTTGTTTTGAGCCCAACTCAGACAGCCAAAAGCGAGCAACACCATCCCAACCATTGCAATTCTCTTGATCATCGTATTCCTCCTCGTTTTTTTCCAAGATTTTTGTCCGCCCCTGCGGTGGCAAGACCGCATTGAAGCCGATTCGAAGTCAGTCGATCCCCGCCCGCCGACGCCTTGAGAGGATCGGTCCTCCCGGGCCAGAATTCAAGTTGTTTGTCCTTGCCCTGACCAGACTAATTGTACCTGTGATTGGGTCCCAAGACAAGCCAATTCAGGTGGCTGGGAAGAAGCTATCAGCTATCAGCCTTCAGCCGCCAGCTCTCAGGTCTCAGATGTGAGAGATCAGATCTCAGGTACCGGATCCAAAAAGTCATCTCTGGGCTCTGAGCAGTCAGCGGTGTGTGCTGATAGCTGACGGCTGAAAGCTGACAGCTTTCCTCCCTCACACCTCGCAACATTGCAATTTCAAGCGTCGGCATCTAGAATCAAAAGGAAAGGAGCAAGACATGGATAATGACGTTCTGCGGATTGCCGGCAGGGAATTTCATTCGCGGCTGATCATCGGCACCGGGAAATACCGGAGCTTTCAAGAAATGGCTCGGGCCCACGAGGCTTCCGGCGCAGAGATGGTGACGGTCGCAGTCCGGCGCGTGAATCTCACGGACCGCAGCAAAGAATCTTTGCTCGATTATGTGGACCGTCAGAAGTACTTCATTCTGCCCAATACAGCCGGCTGTTATAGCGGCGATGAGGCTATTCGTACGGCGCGCTTGGCTCGGGAAGTAGGCCTTTCCAACTGGATTAAACTGGAAGTGATCGGAGACGAGAAGACGCTCTTCCCCGACAATTTCGAGTTGGTGCGGGCGACGGAGGTGCTGGTCAAAGAAGGGTTTGTCGTCTTACCGTACACCAATGACGATTTGATAGCCGCTCGGCGGCTCATTGACGCGGGGGCGGCGGCGGTGATGCCCCTGGGAGCGCCTATTGGGTCCGGCCTAGGCATTCAGAATCCCGTCAACATACGCATCCTGCGGGAGATGATCACCAGCGTGCCCGTGATCGTCGACGCGGGCGTCGGCACGGCGTCCGACGCAGCCGTAGCCATGGAATTGGGCGCCGATGCGGTCCTGATGAACACGGGCATAGCCGCCGCTCAAGACCCCATCCTGATGGCACAAGCGATGCAGCACGCTGTCATCGCCGGCCGCCAGGCTTACCTCGCCGGCCGCATGCCCAGAAAACTCTACGCCGCAGCTTCCAGTCCGTTGGAAGGCGTGGTGCGATAAGAGCGGTACATCGCCCGGAAGTAAGCGCGCTTACTTCGCGGCGGGGTCGGGAACGGCGTGAGGAGTTTGCTCTTTGCGGGGATCCTGTTCGGGCACGCCGGTAAAGATTAACTCTCCAGGACGGGCCAGCCCCATACCCTCGCGCGCCATACGTTCGATGGCTTTGGGGTTGGACTGAAGCTCCTTGATGCGCTTGTCGAGTTGCGCGTTTTCATCCTCGAGCTGGCGAATCTGCTGCCGCAGGCTTTCAATTTCCTTTCGTTCCTGGCGCAGGGCCATGAAGCCATGCGCCCCTAAGATCTCGTGGACGAGCAGCACTACACACACCACAACGAGTGTGTATGTCGCGTAACGGCGTAGAGTTGCCGTATCCCAGGGGAGCATTTCCATCGCCCAAGCGCGGAACTGTGCGCAGTGCAAGCCCACCTACCCGATCGCTCGCTGCAACGGCGTCTTGCCACCGGCCGCCCTGCCGCGGCCTTTATCGCGCCCTGCAAATCAACGGTCCGCGTTGTGGGCCGGCAACAGTCCGGTTGGCATTGCCGACCCTGCACGCGCTATTGTATCCTGAGCAGAAGCTTCGAGCAAGCGAGTTATCCGGAGTTGCGGGTGTGAGCCTAAACGCCGGGTGGGCCCGGCACTTGCGGAACTTCACGGCAGTGCCGGCGGCGCGGGAGGAATGGTGACGGATAAAATCGTCATCCTCGTCACGGCAGCAAACCGAGATGAAGGCCGGAAGATCGCACGTCATCTGGTAGAAGCTCAACTTGCCGCTTGCGTCAACATCCTTCCGGCCATCGAATCGGTTTATCGCTGGCAAGGCAAAACCCTCGAAGAAGGGGAATGCCTGCTGATCATCAAGAGCGCCGGGGCATTGTTTGCTGAGATCGAATCTGAGATCGTAAGGCTCCACAGTTATCAAACGCCGGAGATCATCTGCCTCCCAATTGTCGAGGGTTCCCGCAAGTACTTGCAGTGGATATCCGAGTCCGTGAGGCCGTTAGGCGCAGCGGAGACCGGTTAGGGGCCGACCCCAGGCGAACATAAGTTGTTGAGAAGATTCATCTGAGGAGTTGACAAGAGAGATCGAGGAAGGAGCGGTCAGAGCATGTTTGGCTCGAATTATTCGCGGCCCGCAATTTGGATTTGTGTCGGTATGGTTATTCTACTTTCCGGCGTGGTCACTAACTCTGCGCAACAGCCGCCAACTCCCGAGTTCAGTTTCAACGTCGTGGTGAAAGAGGCCGAAACCGGTGAAGTGATCAGCCAGGCGCGTCTGACGCTCACCTTCAAATCCGGCAAGCTCCATCATGTTGTCTCTTATGGCGCGAAAACCAATGCACAGGGACAATGCCGGTTCACGAATATTCCGAAAGGAACTGTCCATTTGTTCGTAACGGCTGAACGTCATCAGAGTTTTGGCAAAGAAATTGAGCTTGAACAGGATAATCAGACCATTGAAGTCAAACTCAAGAAACCGCAGCCCCAACTTTAGTATTGAAGGCGCGCGATGGGCATGCCAAATCCAGAATTGAGGGGAGAGGATTCTTGAGGGTTATGGGATCAGCTCGAGAGATGCTACAGGTTGGTGCAAACAGTTAAAAGCTCTTCCAATCATTAACCTTCCCGTAACACGAAGCCACCTTTTCCACAAGGTTTTCAACAGAGCTGTTGAAAAATACCTTCGATGAGCTGTCTGACGATTGTCAGAGGCTTGGGAAGGGATTGTCAAAGCTTCGTGGGTCCCTACCCGTGAGCGGAAGTTGGTTGTACCCTACACCGCTCCCGGTACTAGTACCTACTTTGGTGATGAACTATTTAGGAACAGTCGGTGCACTTGGCGTCGAAGGCGGCTTGGGCGGAATTTGCGGCCCAGTGGGCGAGGCAAAATAGGCGTCATCCATCCAGATCTTGGATTTTGCTTTGAGCGCGTCCAACGCAGAGTTGATCCTTTGAGGCCGGAGAATGCCTTCGATTTTCGGAGTGGCGCTTTTCAAATCCGCTGCCTGGTGCGAGACAACTTTCACGAATCCCAACGCCGTCCCAAAGTCAAACACTTCAGTTACCTGGCCGGGTTTGAGCTCGAAGGCCGCCTTCACCATGTCCGCTGGGCCCTGCCCCCGGTGAATCGTAAAAGGCTGGCTATCCACCCGCACGACGTTGGCCATTTGAAATTTCTCGGCCACTTGCTTTGGGTCTTGCCCGGCAATGAACGCCTGGCGGATCTCTTCCGTGCGGGCCTTGGCTTCTTCCGGCGGAAACCCCGGGGTCCCTTCCTTGGCTCCTTCCGGTTTCTTGCGAACCGTAACTTGGAGCGCCTGGAGTTCATCGAAGTCGCTTTGATGTGCGGCAAAATAATTGCTCGTCTCCTCAGGTGTCACGGCTGCCCGTTGCAGGATTTGCTGGTACTCCTCCTGCGCCAGGATTTTGAGTCGCGTCAAGGCGAGCGTCTCCTTGTAGTCAGGAGAATCGTCAAGATGATTGCTGAGGGCTTCACGGGAGAGAACCAGCATCATAACATACTCATCTCCCAAGGGCTTTTTCCCTTGCCGGGCCAGAGAATTCTGAGCCTGCGGAGGAAGATTGTGGATGGCTTTTTCAATTTCCTCTTCACTTACCGACTGATCGTCGACCTTCAACACCACCTTATCAGGCGAAGACGGCGCGGCAGCAGGGGCCGGACTCGGGGTGGTCCCGGCAGGCGCTTGCCCGCCTGCCGCCCGGCCGTACGCAACACCCGCAACCAGCGCCGCGATCAGCGCCCCCCCTGTCAACCCCAATGCTCGACGCCACTTGATTTGATCCATTGACCCCGCCTCACAATTCTTTTTAGCTGCCGCGAAACCCATCATCTTAACACAACTCGCCGTCCCCTACTGGCCCCGACGCCGGAATCGGCAGCGTTCAATCTCGAATGGAGCGCCGGCCTTGATGTCGTCAGATGCCGGCCTGGACAGGCTGCGGAAAAACTCGTTGCCTTGTCATTCCGAGCGGAGCGAGGAATCTCGCTCTGGTTTGTTTTCTCGGCACTGCGAGATTCCTCGTCGCCTGGGGCTCCTCGGAATGACAGGCCACGGGGCTTTTTCCGCAACCTGTGAAGACCAGCACGTCTTTCGCGCACTGGTACCGTCGCAGAATTCATTCATCAACTGATATAATTGAATCACCATGGGACACGATCTCGGCTCCATGAATTTCAATCTTTCCAGCGACTACCAGCCGCGCGGCGACCAGGTGACGGCCATCCAGGAACTTGTGCGGGGAGTTGAGGAGGGCAAGCCCCATCAAGTTCTGCTTGGGGTCACAGGCTCCGGCAAAACCTTTACGGTTGCCAAGGTCATTGAGGCGGTGAACCGCACCACCCTGATACTGGCTCACAATAAGACGCTGGCCGCCCAGCTTTACCACGAATTCCGGTCCTTCTTTCCGCGCAACGCCGTCGAGTACTTCGTGAGCTACTACGATTACTATCAGCCGGAAGCCTACATCCCCGCCTCCGACGTTTACATCGAGAAAGAAGCGACCATCAACGACGAACTGGACAAGCTTCGCATGTCCGCGACTCGCTCGCTCTTCGAGCGCCGCGATTGCGTGATCGTGGCCAGCGTCAGTTGCATTTACGGCTTGGGGTCGCCGGAAGCCTACTACGGAATGGTCGTGCTGCTGGAAAAGGGGCAGAAGATCGAGCGGCGAGACATCCTGCGGCGGCTGGTCGAGATCCAGTACGAACGCAACGATGCGGACTTCCGGCGCGGCGCTTTCCGCGTGCGCGGCGACGTCATTGAAGTTTTTCCCACTTATGAGGATGTTGCTTACCGGATCGAAATGTGGGGCGACCAGGTGGAGACCCTGGCCCAGATTGACCCGCTATTCGGTCAGGTGAAGCAGACCTATTCCCGCCTGCCGATTTATCCTCGAACGCACTACGTGTTGCCTGCCGAAAGAAAAGAGGACGCGGTGCAGCGCATCCTCAGCGAACTGGAGTGGTGGCGGGGCGAACTCGAGAAGCAAGGCAAGCTGGTGGAAGCCCAGCGCGTCCAGCAGCGCACCATGTTTGACCTCGAGATGATGAAGGAGATCGGCTATTGCCACGGCATTGAAAACTACTCGCGCCACCTTGCCGGCCGTCTGCCGGGCGAGCCGCCGCCCACCTTGCTCGACTACCTGCCCCAGGACGCCCTGATCTTCATCGACGAGAGCCACCAGACGGTGCCGCAATTACGCGGCATGTACCACGGCGACCGGTCCCGCAAGCAAACGCTTGTAGACTACGGTTTTCGTCTGCCGTCCGCGCTGGACAACCGCCCGCTCTCCTTCGAGGAATTCGAACACCGGGTGGGCCAGTTGATTTATGTCTCCGCCACTCCCGGCCCTTACGAGCTGACCAAATCCGGCGGCGAAGTCGTCGAGCAAATCATCCGCCCCACCGGACTCATTGACCCCGAGGTGGAAGTCCGTCCTACGCGCCACCAGATCGAGGACCTGCTGGGCGATATTCGCAGCCGGGTGGAGGCGAACGAACGGGTTCTGGTGACCACGCTCACCAAGCGCATGGCCGAGGACCTGGCGGAGTATTATGCCGAAGTCGGCGTGCGCTGCCGCTACCTTCACTCCGAGATCGAAACCCTCGAGCGTGTGAAAATCCTGCGCGACTTGCGGCGTGGCGAGTTCGACGTGCTGATCGGCATCAACCTTCTCCGCGAAGGGCTTGACCTGCCCGAAGTGTCGCTGGTCGCCATTCTCGACGCCGACAAGGAAGGCTACCTGCGCTCGGCGGGAGCGCTGATCCAGACTATGGGACGCGCGGCGCGGAATTTGCACGGGAAGGCCATCCTCTATGCCGACCGTATGACGGAGTCAATGAACCGGGCCATCGCGGAAACCAACCGCCGGCGTGCCAAGCAGACTCGCTTCAACGAAGATAACGGCATCACGCCGGAGAGCATTGTCAGACCCGTTGATATGGTTTTGGCCTCCATCGTGGCGGCGGACTATGTCGAGGTGCCCGCCGACCTGCCGGAGGAGCCCGTCACCCCTGACCAACTCGAAGAACTCACCAAGAGCCTTGAGAAGCAAATGCGCGAAGCCGCCAAGCAGTTTGAGTTCGAGAAGGCCGCTCAGCTCCGCGACCGCCTCAAGGCTTTGAAAGAGAAGGCGACATCTACACTGCTGGGAGTCGAGCAGTCGAGGAGCCGGGAAGTCGAGGAGTCTGGGGGGCACGAATCGAGCGGTCAACAAACCTAGGAGTTGACAATGAGCATCCCCGTCACCACAACCTTGAACATTGACGGTTACCGCATCAGAGAATACAAGGGAATTGTGCGCGGCATCATCGTGCGCGCCCCCACCATCGCCCAGGGTATCCTGGGAGGATTGAAGAGCATTATCGGAGGGCGCATCGGCGCCTATACCGAGATGTGCGAGCAGGCTCGCCAGCAGGCCTACGATTTGATGATCGAGCATGCCATGGAGGTAGGCGCCAACGCCGTCGTCGGCCTCCACTATGACGCCTCCGAGGTGGTAGGACGAGAGTCAGCGACCGAAGTCCTCTGTTACGGGACTGCCGTCGTCATCGAGCCGCTGCGCAGCTAGATCTTTGTTTGCTTGTCTTCGATCCGACCCTGGTTTCGATCGTCCGCAGGCCCTGATTCGCGTTTAACCTGTATTTCCATTTCGCGCAAGGCTTCAATCTCACGCAACATGAGTAGGTCCTTGGGGCGCGCCGTGGCGCGCTTACACCGAATCAGCCCCTCCAGTGACAGTACGGCGCATTGAGACTCGAACAGCACAAGGGTAGTTGATAAGGCGTTTGCGTCTCTGTATCCACCCAGCCCTGCGACCTCCCCAAATAGATCGATGTCCCCGAGGTCCGTGGTCAGGGTAAAATTCATTCCACTTGCGATGGTTACTGTGTCAAAACAAAACGGCAAGTCCTCCGGGACGCCGCGCAAACGCGGATGGAAGGGCTCCAGCGCTTTAACGAGCCGGTCGAGGTTGTTGCGGCCTCGATCGTAGCAGATGTCAAGATCGAAGGTGGGGAATGCCGATCCATGAGCCGCCGCCGCCGCACCGCCTATGATCACAAAGCGGACCTTGGCCTCGACGAAAACCTTCAGGATTCGTTGCAAATCAACCATGGGTCGCAGTCTTCATGGCGCTTCGCAGCTCTTGGAAGAAGGCCTGCACAGCAGTAAGTTGCTGAAGTCGCTCCGTGGGCGTCATTTCGAGGGTCCGGATGAGCAGGGTGAGGTCAATCCCGAAATCCTTCGCATCAGCTATCTTACTCCCGGCGGGGGGAGATGCAATTAGTCGGATTAGGTCGTCCCGTTGTGCCTTGGTCATGCTCGCGCCTGAGCTCATTATACACGTCGTCCCCGGGGCGGAAGACGAATTACAGAGGTTGGTGTCGAGGAGGTAGTGCATCAAAGCCAGAACGCTTCTCCAGTTTGGGTTGGCGGCGGCCACCCTTAAAGAAGTCCGACGAGAAGCTGGTCAGATGCTCGAAGGCAGCAGAGAGATTCTCTCGCCTTTCACGCTGCCCAATTTCATCCGCACGCTTCGTGATCTCGACTCGCTCCACACGAAGGCGAGGATTCCTCGGGCTTTGCACGGCTTTCCGGTTTCCGCCCCGAAATACCTTACCTGATGGCCATAGAGGGAGTATGGGCGCAATGTGGTTTTGAGGCAAGTGCCCCCCGACCCCCTCACCCGGCTCCGTCGGCTGACGGACTGATGAAAACGCCGGTGCGGCCCACCCTCTCCCGCAACGGGGAGAGGGCTGTTATTGAAACTTTCGGCTCCAAAAAGAATGAGGGCGAGGAAACGTTCTCCCCGCCCTCGGCACTAACTGTCGACTGTTAACTGTAAAATGTCGACTTGTTCTTCTTGCTGCCTACTGCCTTCTGCTTACTGCCTACTTGCAGCAGGCCAGCCACCTTCGCCATCAACTCTCGACTGTCAACTGTTGACTGCCAACTACCTCAGTACATCCCGCCGCCCATGCCGCCGCCGCCCGGAGGCATCGGGTGCTTCTCTTCCTTCTCCGGGATCTCGCTGATCAACGCTTCCGTGGTCAGCATAAGTGAAGCGATGGAAGCGGCGTTCTGAAGCGCCGTACGGGTAACCTTGGTCGGATCGATGACGCCCGCCTCGACCAAATCGCCGTAGGTTTCAGCCTGCGCGTCAAAGCCGTAGTTCGCATTGGAATTGCCGCGCACCTTCTCGGCCACCACCGCGCCTTCCTCGCCCGCGTTCTGGACGATCAGCCGCAGCGGCTCTTCCAGCGCGCGCTTTACGATGTCGATGCCGATCTGCTCATCCCCGGCAGCCTTCAGTTTCTCGAGCGCCGGAATCGAGCGAATCAGAGCCACGCCGCCGCCCGGAACGATGCCCTCTTCGACGGCAGCCTTGGTGGCGTGCATAGCATCTTCGACGCGAGCTTTCTTCTCTTTCATCTCGGACTCGGTCGCAGCCCCAACCTTAATCTGGGCCACGCCGCCCACCAACTTCGCCAACCGCTCCTGCAGCTTTTCGCGGTCGTAGTCGGAGGTGGTGTCTTCGATCTGAGTGCGAATCTGTTTTACGCGGCCTTCAATCGCGGAGCTCTTCCCATAGCCCTCGACGATCGTGGTGTTGTCCTTGTCCACGGTGATCTTCTTCGCGCGGCCAAGGTCCTCGAGCCTCACGTTTTC